>Ga0307486_1000907_pt1 | contig 24804 bp, 18 predicted proteins | sample CBIW02metaG_FD_203663 | JGI IMG/M metagenome (GOLD analysis project Ga0307486, IMG submission 203663) | Sea-ice brine microbial communities from Beaufort Sea near Barrow, Alaska, United States - CBIW 0.2 | ecosystem: Environmental > Aquatic > Marine > Coastal | place: USA: Alaska | collected...
TATCAGTCTTCACGATCGTTTTTATAAACATTTCACAAAGATACGAAGATAAATCTAACTTAAAAACATTTTCGGGGACAACAAATCAGTTTTGAGTTTACTAAAAAATACAACATACTGGTTATCAAATATATATATTTAAAATATATTTTAAAATAGTTGAAAAAAGATGAAATAGTATGATTTTTAACGGTTTCTTGGTGAAAAATCTGCAAGTTGGGTTAAAGAAATTTTAAGAACGTCTATCTGCAAAAATCATCCCTAACCTTTACTTTTGTTACTTAGTCTAAGTTATGAACCACCGCAAACTCGTCATCATTCCAACTTATAATGAGATGGAAAATATCCAAGAAATGATCAATAAGGTCATGGGACTTGACGGTGAGTTTGAATTGTTGGTCATCGATGATGGAAGTCCAGACGGAACTGGCGGGTTGGTCAAAAGTCTACAACAATCCCATCCTAATAGACTTCACCTGATAGAGAGAAAGGGCAAAATGGGACTGGGAACTGCCTATATCACCGGTTTCAAGTGGGCCATTAAAAATAAATATGATTACATTTTTGAGATGGATTGCGATTTCTCTCATAATCCAGATGACCTGATCAGACTCTATCAGGCAGTGGCTGACGGGAATTTTGACCTGGCCATCGGCTCAAGATACATAACTGGCGTCAATGTGGTCAACTGGCCAATTGGAAGAGTATTGATGTCTTACTATGCCAGCGTCTATGTGAAGTTTATCACCGGTTTGCCTGTCAAAGATGCTACGGCAGGCTTCAAATGCTACCATAGATCAGTTTTGGAAGCTATAGATCTAGATAAAGTGAAATTCATCGGATATGCTTTTCAGATTGAAATGAAGTTTACCTCTTGGAAATTGGGCTTCAAAATCACAGAAGTACCTATAATTTTCACTGATCGGACAAAGGGAACTTCAAAAATGAGCAGCGGAATATTCAAGGAGGCAGTAGTGGGAGTAATATGGATGAAAATTAAAAGCATTTTCAACCCCTATCAACTCAATCAAACCGAATCGCACGAATCGGATCTACGCGTGAAATCACCAATACTGGAATCAAAAGCACAGCAGCAGTCAAAAGCGTAATTCCAATATTGAGCAGCACAAATACTGGCCAATTCCAATAAATGGGTACGTAGCTCATATAATAATTAGCAGGATCCAACGGCACAATCATGAAATAATATTGGAGAAAGCCTACCCCCAATCCTACCGCATTACCAATTACCAGTCCTCTAAGGAGAATATTAATGCCATTCCAAAAGAAGATTTTTCTGATCTGTTTATTGGTTGAGCCAAGCGCTTTGAGCAGCCCAATCATCTGGGTACGCTCCATAATAAGGATAAATAAGATTGCTCCCATATTGAAAATTGCAACGAAGCCTATCAGCCCAATAAAAACATACACATTCGTGTCGAGTAATTTCAGCCAGTCAAAAATCTCCAAAAACTTGTCTTGGCTACCTATGAGTTTTAAATCAAAGTCTAATTGATCTTCTAGAAGTGGGGCGTATTCATCAATCTTATTTGGATTATCCACCATGATCTCCAACCCTCCTACCTCGTCTTTGGCCCAATTGTTGAGATTTCGGATCGTCTGCAGCTCACCAATAATGATTTTTTCATCGAAGTTTTCTAGATACGTTTGAAAGATCCCAACGACCTCTACCCTTCTGAATCTAGGTGGATCCTGCACAAAGTATAACGTAATTTTATCTCCTACTTTGAGTAAAAGCTTGGTAGCAATAAATTGGCTGAGCATCACTTCGTTACTTGTTCCTTCGAAAGGAATGTGAATCATTCGGCCGTCCACCACGTATTTTTGAAATCCCAGAGAATCAAAGTCATTGCCAACACCTTTCATAAGTACACCTTCCACTTCTTGTTCCCCTTTAATTAGCGCGGCCTTGTGGGCAAAGGATTGTACACTGGAGATAAATGGGATTTTCTTGTGATTGTTGTAAAAATCTGAGTTTCGTGTGAAGGGAGATTCTTCAAAAGAATTGCTAATCGTAAAGCGCTGAACCTGAAAGTGGCCCGTGAATCCATAGACTTTATCCGAGACCGTTCGCTGAAATCCCCCTAGCACCATGAATGCCAATAAGGAAACCCCTAAGCCTAAAGCAAGGCTTCCAACAGCAATTTTATGGATCGTGGCTGAGAAACCACCCGCCTTTTTGAAACTGATTCTTTTGGCAATGAAATAGGAAAGGTTCAAGGGACTGCTTTAATTTGTTTAATCTGAACGCAAAATAACATGAAGCAAACGAAACTCACCTTCTTTATTAACTTTTTGGTATTTCAATTCATGTTCTTGAACATTTCTTTTCTGACTTGCGCTCAGCAATCTTCTCCATTCACAGGATCCGAGCAACCTGATCTCTATATGGATTTGCTTAAGGGCAAAACGGTGGGAATAGTCGCAAATCAAACCAGTGTCATGACGCATAGTCAAAATAAGCACGTAGTTGATTTCCTATTGGAAAATGGAATAAATGTCAAAACGGTGTTTGTTCCCGAGCACGGATTCAGAGGCAAAGCAGATGCAGGAGAAAAGGTGGATAATACGGTTGATGCTAAAACTGGGCTTCCTATTATTTCTCTTTATGGCGCAAATAAAAAGCCCAGTCCAGAGCAATTGCAAAATCTGGACATCATTATTTTTGACCTTCAGGATGTAGGCGCGAGGTTTTATACCTACATCAGCACGATGCATTATGTGATGGAAGCTACTGCAGAGCAGGGGAAAAAAATGATTGTTTTTGATAGACCAAATCCTAATGGTGATTACATAGCCGGTCCTATTTTAAAAAAGGGGTACGAAAGCTTTGTGGGTATGCACCCAATTCCAATCGTTCATGGCTTGACGATAGGTGAACTGGCTCAAATGATTAATGGTGAAAAGTGGTTGAAAAAGGGAGTTACAACTGATTTAGAGATAGTTCCTGTAAAAAATTGGACACATAACATGTCGTACAAATTGCCGGTAAAACCATCTCCAAATCTCCCTAATGATCTCTGCGTAAGGCTTTATCCGAGTACATGTTTTTTTGAAGGAACGATTGTTTCTCTTGGAAGAGGCACACAATTTCCCTTTCAGGTGTATGGTTATCCAGATTCTGATTTCGGAAAGTTCAGTTTCACTCCTGTGAGCATTGAAGGGATGTCTAAAAAGCCTCCACACGAAAATAAAAAATGCTATGGTAAGGACTTGAGAAATGAGCCTGAAGACCGACAGTTTACGTTAAAGTATCTTTTGGATGCCTACCAAAAGTCTAAAATAAAAGGCAAAGGATTCTTCAGCAATTACTTTAACACTTTGGCTGGAACAGATGAGTTGCAGGCAATGATCATTGCGGGAAAGACCGAAAAGGAGATCCTAGCAAATTGGTCATCTGATTTGGAAAAATATCGGAAACTTCGAAGTCAATATCTTCTGTACTGAGACTCAACTGGAATCTTCCAGAAAAATCTAAAAGGAACCTTAAAAAAACGAATGGCGAAATGAAAAAAAAGTTGAAAATTATATATATGGGTACACCGGAGTTTGCGGTACCCAGCCTTGAAAAATTAGTGTCAAATGGTTGGGATGTAGTTGGAGTGATTACCGCTCCAGACAAACCAAAGGGTCGTGGACAGAAGTTCATATCTTCTCCAGTCAAGGAAGCGGCACTTAGTTTAGGGCTAAAAGTACTACAGCCTACTAATCTTAAATCTGAAGAATTTCAGCAGGAACTCAGAAGTCTGAATGCAGATCTTCAGATAGTGGTAGCATTTCGAATGCTGCCTGAGTCAGTATGGGATATGCCTCCATTAGGAACTTTTAATCTTCACGCGTCACTTTTGCCAGATTACCGTGGGGCAGCTCCTATAAACTGGGCAGTAATAAACGGCGAAAAAGAAACAGGGGTCACCACGTTCTTCCTCAAGCATGAGATCGATACGGGAAGCATTATCTATCAAGAACGAGTGCCAATTTTAGAGTCAGAGGACCTGGGTGATGTGTATGAGAAACTTATGAATCTGGGGGCGGAATTAATACTCAAAACCGTAGAAGATATCTCTGAAGATAACGTTAAGGCGCTTCCACAAGATGAAACCAAAGCGCTAAATCATGCACCCAAGATATTCAAAGAAACTTGTGAGATAGAGTGGAAAAAATCGGCTGAATCTATCCATAATTTAATTCGTGGTCTTTCGCCTTATCCGGGTGCATGGACAAAATTTGGAGAGAAAAGTTGTAAGATTTTTAAATCGGAGGTTCTTTCAGAAACTAACCAATCACTTTCTCCCGGAGAATTTGCCACTGATGCTAAAACTTTTTTTCACGTGCAGTGTGGAGACTCTCTTTTAAAAATTATCGAATTGCAACTAGAGGGTAAGAAGAGAATGAATATTCAGGATTTATTGAGAGGATTCACATTTTAGTTATTAGTTTTTGCAAAAAATAGTTCATGCATAATTTAAATATTACGTTGATATTTAGAAACTTGTGCATTCTTGTATGATAATCCGCTACTTTGCCAGAAGCCGTAGTTTCTTTGATTAACTGGTTGGGAGACTAGTGAAGGAAGATCGAAGTGGGCTCAATCGCTAAGTTCGCGAAATCTTTTGAAGCTTTTGACTCATTACAGGCAGAAAAGCGGATATACACCTACTACTATTTAAATTTTTAATATCCATAGACTATGAAAAATTTTAGAAAATATCTAGCCATCACTTTGGTAGTTGGAATTACCTCATTTTCGGCGAATGCCCAATTTATAAAAAAAATAAAAAATGCCGCTAACCGTGGAATGCAAAATGCGGTAGAAAAGAAAGTTGAAGAACAGACCAACAAGATGGTTCAGAGGCAACTTGAAAAACAATTTGAGAAAATTTTCGGCGAGTACCGAGAAGCAGATGCAGTTGGTATTGACATGAGCAAAATAATGAAAGGCTTAGGTGAAGATGTTCCCACCGCAGAGGTCTATGAGTTTTCGGGCAACACCGTCTTGGACATTATTACTACAGATGAAAAAGGCAAGGTATCAGACCCGATGCAAATCAAATCGTTTCTAACGACCTCCAATGAGTACACAGGAATGGAAGTGTCTGGTACAGAAAAGAAGCAATCACTTGCTACCATGATCTTTGATATGTCACATCAAGCATCCATTATTCTGATGGACAACGATGGACAAAAAAGCAGCATTGCCTATAGGTTGGATTTAAATGCAATGGTTGATTCTACTTATGATAAAACTGTTGAGCAACAGATTGAAGAGCAAGATGTCACGTTTGAAAAAACAGGAAATACCAAGGATATATTGGGATATTCCTGTGAGGAATTTCATGTAAAATCTGAGGATGGTGAAGGAAATTACTGGATGACCAACGAACCAATTGGAGGATACAGTTCTATCTGGGGAGCTAACAGTCCTTTTATGACAGACAAAAACAAGGCTAAATACGCGGACACTTTCAAAAATCTACCTCAAGGAAATTTTATGGAGATGACCTACAATTCAACAGACGGCACTATAGTGGAAATGAATGTGACCGAAATCAACGAGTCGGCGCCTATCTCTTTCCAGATGTCAGCCTATCCAACTATCTTTAAAACAGCACAAGCCAATCAATAGGTAGTTTTAATTCTTTTTTCACAGATCAAAGCCTAGTATCTTCAAGGCAAAGTTTAATGTATATGAAGATTTCTCAAATCGCCGCCGTTGGCAAAAATAGGGTCATTGGAAAAGAAGATGGTCTGGTCTGGAAATTGCCAGATGATTTCAAGCGTTTCAAAGCAATCACTTCCCATCATTATATTTTAATGGGGAGAAAAACGTTTGATACGTTAGGCAATCCTCTTCCAAACCGAACTCATGTGGTCATCACTCGAAAAAATGACTATCAGGTTCCTGAAGGACATCATGTCTTTCATAGCATTGAAGAAGGTATTGATTTTTGCAAAAAGGAAGGAGTAAAACACCTATTTGTAATCGGGGGAGGTGAAATCTACCAGCAAACTCTAGCGCTTTCCGATGAATTGCTACTCACACAAGTAGAAGCATCTCCTGATGGAGATGCACACTATCCTGAGTTTGATCGCTCTGAATTCAAAGTGACCTTCGAAGAGTATCATGGAGCCGATGAAAAGAACGAATATGCATTCACCTTTGTCAACTACGAAAGAATTTAACCAACTCATGTCAAAAAAAGTGATTTGGATCACGGGAGCATCTTCAGGAATTGGTGAGGCTACTGCGTATCATTTTTCAAAAAATGACTATTGTGTGATCCTCTCTTCCAGAAATGAACAAGAGCTAAACCGTGTCAAAGCCAATTGTGCTGACCCTGAAAAATGTAGCGTTCTACCCTTGGATCTTCTCTCTCAAGATACCTTTGCCTTTAAATCTGCAGCGGCGATCAACGCTTTTGGACACATCGATATTGTATTGCACAATAGCGGAATCAGTCAGCGATCATTGATTCGTGAAACGTCCCTGGAAGTGGATCGCAGGATTATGGAGGTAAATTTCTTTGGCACTATAGCATTGACTAAAGCGATATTGCCACATTTTATTCAAAGAAAATCGGGTCAATTTGCTGTAATATCCTCACTTACAGGCAAGTTTGGTTCACCCTATAGAAGCAGTTATTGTGCTTCAAAGCACGCTCTTCACGGCTATTTCGAATCACTCAGACACGAGCATTTTCAGGAAAACATATCAGTAACACTGATTTGTCCTGGATTCATCAAAACAAATGTGTCTAAAAACGCATTAACAGCAGATGGAACACCTCTCAATGAAATGGACAAGTCACAGGAAAATGGGATGAGTCCTGAGGTATGTGCAAAGCAAATATTTAAAGCAATTGTTGCTAAAAAAGAAGAGGTTTATATTGGGGGAAAAGAGATCCTTGGAGTTTACTTAAAGAGATTTGTACCTGCCATTTTCACTAAAGTGCTACGCAAATCCGAGGTTAGATAATCTAAAATTATGAAAGTAGTAAGAGCTGAAATAATTGCTATAGGTGATGAACTTCTCTATGGGCAAATCGTGGATACCAACAGCCATTGGATAAGTCAAAAGCTCGATCTGATAGGTGTAAAAGTGGTAAGAAAGACAACTGTTGGAGATGATAGAAAAGATATCTTGGCAGCATTTGCTTCTGCGGAGGCCAGAGCCGACATAATCTTGATTACAGGTGGCCTTGGTCCTACTCAGGATGACCTCACCAAATACCTTTTGGCAGAATATTTTGAATGCCTAATCGTAGAAAATAGAGAGGCGGTCAAAGCCGTCACTGATTATTTCCAACGGAGAGGAAGAGAACTAACTCCTTTGAATATTCTTCAGGGGCACCTTCCTTCTTGCTGTACCTATATTCCTAATGAAGTGGGAACAGCTCCTGGAATGTGGTTTGAAAGAAATAAAACCTATTGGATGTCTATGCCTGGTGTTCCTCATGAAATGAAAAGGCTCATGAGTGAGTATGTTTTGCCAAAATTGCCAGAGTTATTTCCTTTGCCAATAATAAGACATCGAATGATCAAGACGGTGGGAATTGGTGAAAGTTGGCTAGCAGACTTGATTAGAGATTGGGAAAAGTCGCTTCCAAAAACTATTAGATTAGCCTATCTTCCTTCTTTAGGTCATGTTAAGCTAAGGCTAACTGGCTTTGGTGATGAAGTAAAAGCAATAGACAAAGCTATTCAGCATCAAATCGACCTGGTTTCACCTATTATAGAGCAGTATATATATGGATATGACCAGGATACGCTGGAGTCAGCAGTAGCAAACTTACTCATCATGGAGAAAAAAACCGTTTCATTGGCCGAAAGTTGCACGGGAGGATATATTTCTCATTTAATTACCAGTGTTTCGGGTAGTAGTTCGTATTTTCAGGGAGCAGTAATCCCCTATCAAAATGAGTTTAAAACAGAGTTGATAGCTGTCAAGGAAGAAACCTTAACTCGTTTTGGAGCCGTAAGTGAGGAGACCGTAAAGGAGATGGCATGTGGAGTTCGTGACCTTTTCAAATCAGATTTCGGGTTATCGAGCAGCGGAACAGCAGGACCTAATGGGGGCACAACTGAAAAACCTGTGGGAACAGTCTGGATTGCTTGTGCTGGAAAGGAAAAGACGCTAACTAAAAAACTTCAGCTCACTCAGGACCGATTACTCAACATTCAATTAACAGCAGTCGCTGTATTAAATATGCTTAGAATTTGTATTTTAAAGAAATAACAAATAAAATTTCTATTCAAAGGCTTTGGATAGTGTCCAAGAAAATTTAATTTTATTTCTTGAATATATACCCAATTTAATTATTAACTGAGAATTATGGCAATTGTAGAAATGCTGATGCCCAAAATGGGCGAGAGTATCATCGAGGGAACAGTTCTCACGTGGTTAAAACAAGAAGGAGATGCCATTGAGCAAGATGAATCTGTACTGGAAGTAGCCACTGACAAAGTGGACACAGAAGTCCCATCGACCCATGCGGGGATTTTGAAGAAAATACTTGCTCAAGAGGGAGATGTGGTTGCAGTGGGAGCTCCTATTGCTATCATTGAGACCGACCAAGAAGAAACTAAAGAAGTAAAAGCAGACTCAACAGATGTGACAGCCAAGGAAGAATTGGTTGCTTTTGCATCAGAAAACGCAGCAGCACTTCTTGACAGCCCCCCTGTATCATCTACCCTTAAATCTGAAGATGACCGATTTTATTCACCTTTGGTTCTTAGTATTGCAAAGGAGGAGAATATTTCTAAATCTGAATTGATAAAAATTCCAGGTACAGGAAAAGACAAAAGGGTAACCAAACAGGATATGCTCACCTATCTTGACTCTAAAAATCCTCCGGCTCGCAAAATTTATAGTCCATCCATATCTGCCTCACAAAATTTCCCTGCATCGATTTCTGGTTCAGATGAAATCATTGAAATGGATCGACTGAGAAAGTTGATTGCGACCAGAATGGTGGAATCCAAACGTATTTCAGCTCATGTCACTTCTTTTGTGGAAGCGGACATGACGAATATCGTTCTTTGGAGAGAGCGGCATAAGTTAGAGTACAAAGCAAAATTCGGTGAATCAATTACTTTTACTCCTTTCTTTATTCATGCCATAGCTAGAGCAATCAGGGATTTTCCGATGATAAACATTTCAGTAGATGGAGAAAGAATAATTAAAAAGAAAGAAATAAATGTGGGTATGGCAGTTGCGCTTCCCAGCGGGAATCTTATTGTGCCAGTAATCAGAAATGCGGATCAACTCAATCTAGTAGGAATATCCAAGAGGGTGAATGAACTCGCAAATCTTGCCAGAAATAATAAGCTTACTGCAGACGACCTTTCGGGAGGTACTTACACCGTATCAAATGTGGGCTCCTTTGGCAATATAATGGGAACTCCAATAATCCCGCAGCCGCAGGTAGCGATCATGGCAGTTGGAGCAATAGTCAAAAAACCAGCCGTGGTTGAAACTCCTACTGGGGATGTCATTGCAATTCGTCACAAAATGTTCCTTTCTCATTCCTATGACCATCGAGTAATAGATGGTGCTTTGGGAGGAAAGTTTGTAAAACGTGTAGCGGATTATTTAGAGGAATTTAATATCAACACCTCTCTTTAAAATTCTCAAAGAAAAATGTCAGCTAACTGAAATGTCCTTTGTTATAAACTTAAAGGCTTGTTTTTTTTTCTTATAAATTTTAGCATAGATTTGATCGCACCAAAAAAATATGGTTATCGCTCATGATGCAGGTAGTTAAATGTACTTTACTTAAGTATATCAGTAAACCAAGCTGCTTAAATGCCTGAGTTCCCCAAAGTCTATAAGCCTATTGTTGCTTAGCTAAGAGAAACATAATTCCAGGAAAAAAATACCAGAATTAATTCCGGTATTTTTTTTTATTTTTTTACCATTCGTTCAGCATAAAATTTTAGCTTTTCAGCCAAAACATTTAATCGTATGGGTTTGGTCAAATAATCATCCATTCCTGACTCTATTGCTTTATTGTGATCCTCGTCAAAAACATTTGCCGATAATCCAATTATAATGAGATCCTTTCGATAGTTAAGTTCACGTATAGCTATGGTAGCCTCTAGGCCATTTAATTTGGGCATCTGCACATCCATCAGTACTATATCATAGTCAATGTCCCGAGCTAGCTGAAGTGCCTTCTCTCCGTTTTTGGCCAGCGTGAATTCGTATCCTAACTGATCCAGTATCAAAGACATCAGCTCTTGATTTAGCTTGTTATCCTCAGCGAGCAAAATACGTAATGGAAATTCCTTAGACATCCCTTTCCAATTGTACCTCTCCGAAATGAGGTGTTCTACAGGCTCGACTATATCTGTCCTAGACTTCCTCACTAGCACGGTAAACTGGAATACTGATCCTTCGCCTATTTGACTTGTGATGGTGAGCTCCCCTCCCATCACACCAATCATCTTTTTTGCGATAGCCAAACCTAAACCTGTTCCTTGAAAAGAACGACTATTTGAACTTTCCACTTGGTAAAAGGGATTAGTCAGCATTGGTATCTCCTCTTGGCTTACTCCTATTCCGCTATCTCGGACTTGACAAATTAAATAATAGAGCTCTCCTGTAAGTTGTTCCATCTTCAAATCAATGCTCACCTGTCCTCCTATGGGCGTAAATTTAAATGCATTCCCCAAAAGGTTAATTACAACCTGATTGATCTTCCCCGCGTCACCTTCCATCCACTGCTCGGTACCAGGACCACAGGTTTTAGTGACATCGATTTCTTTACTTTTTGCAAGGGCCAAAAATAACTGCACCTGCTTATTAATTTGTTCAGATGGACGGAAGGAAATAGAGTCTATGGTGATCCTTCCTGCTTCAATTTTTGAATAGTCTAGGATATCTTTAATGATACTTAGTAAAGAATTTCCCGAATTTTTAACTATTTCTACGTATTGATGTTGGGTTACATCCAATGTGGTCAGCTCCAATAAGTCTATAATACCCAGCAGGCCATTCATAGGAGTTCGGATCTCATGACTCATGTTCGCCAAGAATTCCGATTTCGCTCTATTTGCGTTATCTGCTGCATTCTTAGCCTCTATTAATCCTTTTTCCCAAATGCGCTGAGTAGTTATATCTTTTGAGATCGACATCATCGTATCTTCATCCAACGGGAAATACCTGACCTCAAAGTGTTTTAATTCCCCATCCACTAGTATGTCCTGATCAAGAGTCTGGATTTGCTTGGAATTTCTTGCCTTGTAAAAGGTTTTTAAGATTTTTCTTTTATCAGAAAGAGGAATTATATCTCGAAGGAATTTACCGATATATAATTTGCTTTCTACTTCCTGAGATTTAGTAGTCCTAACATGGGTTCGTAGTATTTTACCCGTATTGCTATAGATAAAAATAATGTCAGGAATATTATCTATCAGGTTTTGTAATCTATTTCCACTCTCAACTAAATCTAGCTGTCGCTGATAGGGAACGGTAATATCTGTACAGATTCCGAAACCTCCATTATACCTGCCATTTTCAAACACCAACTTTCCAAAAATTCTCAGCCTTACCTTTTCTTTAGTAGGTTTTGTGAAATTAACTTCTACATCAATAAATGACTTTTTATTTTCAACTGCAGCTTTCACCTTCTTGCGGATCATAGCGGCATCAATTTGGACATATTTGCTAGCGAATGCTGCCAAGAATTCTTCCACAGGGTGTCCCAAAACAACTTCCACTTCATCACTTACACGGGTAATTTCCCCTTTGTAATTATGAAAAAACACAAACCCTTTTAATTCCTTTAAAAGTAAATTTTGCTGATCAAATAAATGGGAAATTTCTTTGGCATTCTCCTCCAGCAGCTTCTGCGATCTTTGACGATTTCGAACAAAAACAGTAAATAGGAAGATTGTTAAAATGAGTAAAAATAACAATCCGATAAAAAGACCAATATAGGTAGCGTAAACACCACTAGTAATAGACTGAGTTTCAATTATAAACATAAAAGATGCATCTTCGAAGATATCGCCAAAATCGAATGGGTATTGAACCATGATCCCTTTACTCGTTTTACCATCCCGAATCCAATGCACCTTGTATACTCCCATCACTCCCATCGCTTCATCTTGTTTAATAGCTGCATATGAGTTGTCATCAAGATTCATATCTTCCCACCCAGAGTTTGGCTCAAGATCTTCTATTTCTTTTCCCAGTTTTAAAAGTTTCCCTCCATCGGAATTGAGGTAATATTGCGAGGCAAAGCCGGCAGTAAACTCCACCAAGTCGAGTGCAAAGCGAACTTCGAATTTAGAATTTATGCTTTTTATTGAATAAGAATATTTCTGAGCGTTGGGAACAGGAAAGGAAAATTTTCTACGAATGAAATCATTGCGATCCGTCATGGTAAAGTAGAGTGTAGAGTCTCCCATGGTCACATAAGCCGTATCGATAAGGTTGGGATAATTAATAAATAGCTGCCTGACAACTTTAGTGAAATCCTGTCTATAATCGTCCCCATCCAAGTCTTCATCTTCCACATAGGAAAGCACCTGTTGCGCATTATCTTGAAATCTCAACATCTCAGATTCCAACTCTGAGCCAGCCAGCTGAACCTGCTTAAACAAGAGTTCCTTTTTGGACTGAATCTGAAGGTTTATTATGGTTTGAAAAAAGCTGACTCCTAGTAATATTATCAATACAACCAGCGTACAACCCAGTATAAGTATAAGCCAATAATCACGAAGTGATCCGACATTTCCCTTCATCTGCTTTGTCCTTTTATTTGAAGCAGATACCAGTCAAACTTTTTAATTTTTAAAGCAGCGATCTTTTGGGGGCTAAACTCATTATGAAAGATAAATTTGTCCTCTCCCTTGCAAAGAATGGATTCAGCCATTTCGCGTACTTCCTTATTTTTACTTTTAAAAAGATTTAAGGCCTCTACTCTAAACTTATCTTTTCGAACGGTTTCCATATATACATGATTTCTCAACGGAGGAAGACTCAACGCCTCCATGGCCTTAGCTTTTCCTCCAACCACGGTGCCATCATTGGTGGTGATTAATAGCTCTTCCTTGGCAGGTGACAAGTACCTGGAACTAATTTCATTTACGGTCACATCAATTCCCAGTACTGCAAAAAGCTCATCTCCATCATAAATTGGCTGAACTAATGACAATATATAGCCTCGGCCCGCCGGATCGACATAAATAGTTGGAATCCATTTCATCCCTTTGCTCGGATTATGAGCTAGATCTCCTTCATAATAAAAATTATATTTAGTCAGATCAATATTTCTATCAAGAAGCAAGGAAGCGTCATAGGCTGGATAAACTCGTGAAAGTTGTGAATATGTATTGAAATATACTTGAGAAATTATACCTGAATCTTTATACACTTTGCGAAAAACAGAATCCATCCCATTACTCAAATAGACCTGGTTCATTACTGATTTCGAATCAAAGTTATCTTTGAAAATGACTATCGAACTCAGTAAAAGATCATCTTGGGGTCCATTAGTTGAGTAACCACCCTTAAATTTGTATTTAGTTTTATCGGCAATTTCCAAAATACTATCTCGGTGACTGATAAGAAAATCAAAATGATTCTTCAAATAGAGCATTTGAACTTCCAGTCCCGAAAGATCTGCTTCCATCTGTTCAACGATGGCCGATGCAGAAGACAAATCTTCCTGCTCTATAGCTGAATGAGTGGTGCATGCACTTAAAAAATGACCCAAAAGTAATATCCATAAAAAAAGGAGTTCTGTGGAGTGAGCGCTGTAAAATTGTTTACAGCTTGTCAACTTCTGCACCGAACGCAAGGCCCATTTCATCAAACCTGTTTTTAACTTTTTTAAAGAACTCATCCTTTAAAAAAATCTCTAAATCATCTTCTTCCATCACATCCATTTCACTCAGTTTAAATGTCTGTTCCATTGGACCCAATTCATACTTTAGGATGTACTTATTGTTCCAAGAGAATACACTCACTCGAATATCCTCTTGGACAAATTCTTTTACAACTCTCATTTACTGTTTATTATTTCTGTGGAATACGTGATGGTAGATTTAAGCGAAGAAGCAACAGAGCAATATTTGTCAACAGCAAGCGCAATCACTTTTTCAAATTCTAGCTCTTTGGCATCTGGAGAAACCAATATAAATTTCAAATGGATGTCTGTAAAAAAAGCCGGCACACCTTCATTTCTTACTCCTTCCACTTCCACATAGAAATCCTCCACTGTTCTACGTTTTTTCTTCATCATCAACACCGCATCTACTGAAGCACAAGAGCCAAGAGCTGACAAAACCAAATCCATTGGTGATTGCGCTTTTTTCTCCTCTGGATCATACATATCTATTTGAACTGCAATCCCCTGAGAATTTATCGCTTCATATTCATGATCCTCTTTCATTCGGACCGTTACATTTCTTTTTGCCATTTTCTAGTACGTTAAGGTCCGCAGACCTCAGTTTATAAGTTAATTTTTCGATCTCCCAACCCAAATTACATATTCCTTCTGTATTGTCCACCAACTTCATATAAAGCATGGGTGATTTGACCTAAGGAACAGTATTTCACTGCTTCCATTAGCTCCGCAAAAATATTTTCATTCTTCACCGATACCTCTTTCAAGTCTATAAGATGCTGATTCACCTGGCCTGGATTTGCCTGTTGCAAATTTCTCAACGTCAGGATCTGTGCTTCCTTCTCTTCTTTTTCAGCTCTGATCACTTCCCCTGGTCTTACGGTGGGAGATCCTTGGGAAGATAGAAATGTATTTACTCCAATAATTGGATATTCTCCTGTATGCTTGAGCATTTCATAATGTAGGCTCTCTTCCTGGATCTTGCCACGCTGATACATCGTCTCCATCGCACCCAATACTCCACCTCGCTCGGTAATTCTATCAAACTCCACATACACTGCCTGCTCAACCAAGTCGGTCAATTCTTCAATGATAAATGCACCCTGAATAGGATTCTCATTTTTCGCCAAACCTAACTCTTTATTAATGATCAGCTGAATCGCCATAGCTCTGCGAACTGATGCTTCAGTCGGAGTGGTGATGGCTTCGTCGTAGGCGTTAGTATGTAGAGAGTTGCAATTGTCGTAAATTGCGTAAAGTGCCTGAAGAGTAGTTCTAATGTCATTAAAATCAATTTCCTGGGCATGGAGCGAACGTCCCGATGTCTGAATGTGATATTTGAGCATTTGAGAACGTTCATTGGCACCATATTTTTGCCTCATCGCTTTGGCCCAGATTCTTCTCGCCACCCTTCCAATTACCGCATATTCAGGATCAATTCCATTGGAGAAGAAAAAACTTAGGTTTGGAGCAAACTTATTGATATCCATTCCACGACTGACGTAGTATTCTACGTAGGTAAATCCGTTAGATAGTGTCAAAGCAAGCTGCGTAATTGGGTTTGCTCCTGCCTCTGCAATATGGTATCCGGAGATGGAAACTGAGTAAAAATTACGAATCCCCTTATCAATAAAATATTCTTGTACATCTCCCATCAATCGAAGGGAAAATTCCGTGGAAAAAATGCAGGTATTCTGAGCCTGATCTTCTTTCAAAATATCCGCCTGGACAGTACCTCTTACTTTGGAGATCGTGTCTTTCTTAATCGATGCATAAACTTCAGCAGGTAAAACCTGATCTGCTGAAACTCCCAGAAGCATCAATCCCAACCCGTCATTCCCTTCCGGGATTTTGGCATTATAGGCGGGTCTGGGTAAATTTTTCTCTTCATATATAGCAGCTATTTTCTGATCAATCTCCTCTTGCAGTCCATGATCTTTAATATATACCTCACATTGCTGATCGATGGCTGCATTCATGAAAAACGCCGTCATTGTGGCTGCAGGACCATTGATAGTCATAGAAACTGACGTCATCGGATCAACCAAATTAAATCCCGAGTAGAGCTTTTTAGCATCATCCAAACAGCAAATGTTAACGCCCGAATTACCGATTTTACCATAAATATCAGGTCGATAATCTGGATCTTCGCCATACAGCGTTACTGAATCAAAGGCTGTGGAAAGTCTTTTGGCAGGCATATCCTTAGATACATAATGAAACCGCTTGTTGGTTCGCTCAGGAGCACCTTCGCCGGCAAACATTCGCGTTGGATCTTCACCTTCTCTTTTGAAAGGGAATACTCCAGCGGTAAAGGGAAACTTTCCCGGCACATTTTCGCGGAGTCCCCACTTCAAAAGGTCGCCCCAAGCTTCATACTTTGGAAGAGACACTTTGGGTATTCTAGAGCCAGAAAGAGACGATGAGTAGGTTTTAATCTTAATCTCTTTATCTCTTACTTTGAAGACATAATAATCTTCTTGGTAGCTCTCCATTTCTTTCCCCCAATCCTCCAGCCATTTCTTGTTTTTTGGGTCAAAGTCAAGTTCAACTTTGGCATAAACTTCCTGAAGCTCTTTAATCAGTCGATCCTTATCCTCTATTTCCAATTTCTGGATTGAGCTTATTGACTTTTGGATGCTGTAAAGCTGTTGGGCAATTTCTTTCTGCACTTCCACCCAAGCGTCGTATCCTCTATTGATCTCGGAGATTTCTGATAGGTATCGAATACGTGAGGGCGGAATGATATAGATTTTCTCGGAGTTCCCATCTGTCAACTGAAAATCTGAGTGAAAATCCGGATGAGTTTTAGCTACCCTACTTAGCAATGCTTTGTAGAGCTTATTCATCCCGGGGTCATTAAACTGAGAAGCTATGGTGCCAAAAACAGGAAGATCCTCATCCTTCGCATCCCATAAATGGTGGTTTCTTTTAAACTGCTTTTTGACATCCCGGATCGCATCCAGAGCGCCCCTCTTGTCAAATTTATTGAGCGCAATCACGTCAGCAAAGTCAAGCATATCGATTTTTTCCAGCTGCGAAGCTGCGCCATATTCCGGAGTCATCACATAAAGTGAGAGATCAGAATGCTCAATTATCTCTGTATCTGACTGTCCTATTCCGGAGGTTTCCAAAATCACCATATCAAAGCCAGCAGATTTCACCGTATCCACCGCATCCTGTACATACCTAGATAGCGCCAAGTTGGACTGTCTGGTTGCCAGCGAGCGCATAAATACCCGTGGGTTATTAATGGCATTCATTCGTATTCTATCTCCCAGAAGCGCTCCACCAGTTTTACGCTTAGATGGATCAACAGAAATGATGGCTAATGTCTTGTCTTCAAAATCCACTAGAAACCTCCTTACCAACTCATCAACTAAAGAGGATTTACCTGCCCCACCAGTTCCTGTAATTCCTAAAACCGGGGTATTTAATGTGTTACTTTTCTGCCGAATTTTTTCAAGAAAAACCCTAGAGTTTTCGGGAAAATTTTCAAATGCGGAAATTGCTCTCGCCACTTGCTCTTTGGTAGTGGTGGAGAGTTCAAGGTTTTCAGGCAATTTATCTCCAACAGGAAAATCGCAATCCTCTACCAAATCATTGATCATTCCCTGCAATCCCATTGATCGCCCGTCATCAGGGGCATAGATTCTGGTGATTCCATATTGGTGAAGTTCTTCTATTTCTTCCAAAAGTATAGTACCTCCTCCGCCACCGAAAATCTTCACATGTGAGGCTCCCTTTTCTTGAAGCAAGTCATACATGTATTTAAAAAACTCTACATGGCCTCCCTGATAGGAAGTGATCGCGATCGCCTGTACATCTTCTTGAATGGCGCAATCGACGATTTCCAATACAGATCTATTGTGTCCTAGATGAATCACTTCGACTCCTGTGGATTGAATAATGCGTCGCATAATGTTGATGGCGGCATCGTGGCCATCAAAAAGCGATGCGGCAGTAACTATTCTGATGTGATTTTTGGGTTTATAAATAGCTGGTTCAGTATGCATTCCTGTGGTTTTTACAAGATGTGGGGATAATGTTTGCAAAAAAAACCTTACAAAAGGCATGTTTTTTTTGACTTGCAAATATAACAAAATCCTAGGAGGTCATGAGTTGTGATTTGATAAGTGACAAAATTTAATTTGGTTTGATATGATGAAAGTCATGTTGTTAAGAGTACTTATTACCTTCAAAATCCCGATCTTCGACGTTCCAAAATTCATTTAGTTGAATCAAATCCAGCTGATATATGATTACCTATACTTCACCAGAAAATGCCGTTTCTCTAATCAAAAGTCATCAACGTGTATTTATACATGGAAGTGCCGCCACTCCTACTACCTTATTGCAGGCTCTGGCAAATCGTCATGAAGAATTAACCGACATTGAAATTGTGGCAATTACCACTCTTGGTCCTATGCCATTGGTATCAAAAGAATGTCAGAAGACTTTCTACATGAATTCTCTTTTCGTCTCCGAAAATGTGAGACAATCAGTCAATGCAGAAAGAGGTGGATATGTACCCATATTTTTGAGTGAAATAGGTCATCTCTTCAGACATAACATTCTTCCTATAGATGTGGCTATGGTTCAGGTGTCAGAACCTGATGCTCACGGGTTCTGCTCTTTGGGCACCTCTGTGGACGTGGCAAAACCAGCGGTAGAATCTGCAAAGTTCATTATTGCCCAGGTAAATAAGCAAATGCCACGAACTCACGGAGATGGTCAAATTCACATAAAGAAGTTTGACGCTGCAATATATGTGGATGAGGCATTGCCAGAAGTGAATTATGCGTCCAAGATCACCGAAAAAGAAAAGCAAATAGGGGCAAATATCGCCACACTAATCGAAGATCGATCCACACTTCAAATGGGTATCGGAGCAATTCCAGACGCAGTTTTGGGATCATTAACCAGCCATAAAGATTTGGGAATTCATACCGAGATGTTTTCTAATGGCATCTTGGGTTTAATGAAGTCTGGAGCAGTAACCAACTCCTATAAGAAAAAGCATCCTGGAAAAGTGGTTTCATCTTTCACCCTAGGCACTCGCCAACTTTATGATGAGATTCATGACAACCCAGAGTTCTCTTTTCACGAAGCAGCTTACGTAAATGATACAAGCGTAATCCGAAAAAACCCTAAAGTAATATCTATCAATAGCTGTGTGGAAATTGACCTTACAGGGCAGGTTTGTGCAGATTCTATTGGTAGTTTTCAATACTCCGGAGTGGGTGGACAGATGGATTTTATGCGTGGGGCCTCTCTTTCTGAAGGTGGCAAACCAATTATGGCTCTTCCATCAACTACTGCCCGAGGAGCATCCAAAATTGTTCCTTTCCTCAAAGAAGGTGCAGGCGTAGTCACCACCAGAGCACACATGCAATATGTGGTGACTGAGTATGGAATTGTAAATCTCTATGGAAAGAACTTAAGGCAACGCGCTTACGAGCTGATGAAAATTGCTCATCCAGATCATCAGGAAGAACTGGAGCGGGCTATCGTGAAAAGATTCGGAAGTTATATCTACCCTTTTAGATAAATATTTGCCAAAAACCCTCTTGTTGTTTTGATTTATTCTGCTTGTGCTTAGTTTAGCCTTTCTTTACTAAGCTCAAAACCTATGAACTCGAAGCAGTACGCTTTCTTCCTCTCCATAACTGCCGCCCTTGGTGGATTCCTATTTGGATTTGACACCGCAGTGATTTCCGGTGCCGAGCGGGAGATTCAGGAGGTCTGGAAACTTAACGATCTTGCCCATGGACTCGCCATAGCAATGGCATTGTATGGCACGGTGATAGGTGCACTTTTTGGAGGAATTCCTGCTGATAAGTTTGGTAGAAAAAAGAGTTTGCTGTGGATTGGGGCACTCTACTTAGTCTCTGCGGTAGGTTCAGGACTGGCGGGAGATCCCTATACTTTTATGATATTCCGATTTATTGGAGGATTGGGAGTTGGAGCTTCATCGGTAGTGGCCCCAATGTATATTGCCGAGATTGCACCTGCCAAAAACAGAGGCTTATTAGTCGCTCTTTATCAATTCAACATCGTTTTTGGCATTTTGATGGCCTATCTCTCCAACTATCTTATCGGAACATCGGGTATTGCCAATGACTGGCGATGGATGCTTGGAGTAGAGGCTATACCTGCATTGATTTATTCTTTGATGATTTTCAGAATTCCGGAAAGTCCGCGTTGGCTGATCGCAAAATTTAATGACATCACTAAAGCTCGGGAGATTCTCACACGAACTGATCCTGAAGGAGTTGATGAGGCGATAAGGCTGGCTGTTTTGGAGGAAAAATCGATCAAGCAAAAGGGAAGTTTTTCAGCGATATTCTCAAAATTATTTATCTCCTCTACCATGCTTGCCGTTTTAATAGCTTTTTTCAATCAGGTGTCAGGGATCAATGCAATTATTTACTTTGCTCCCCGCGTATTTGAAATGGCAGGAATATCCAGCGAGTCAGCCTTACTTTCTACCATAGGAATTGGAGTTGTTAATCTCCTGGCCACATTTGTAGGTCTGTATCTAATTGACCGAATAGGTAGAAGAAAATTGATGTATATAGGTTCTGTGGGCTATATTATTTCACTGTCCTTAATGGCATATAATTTCCTGGTGGGAGGAATAGACAACTTTTGGCTTCCGATTTTTGTATTTGCATTCATCACTTCACATGCGATAGGCCAAGGTTCTGTGATCTGGGTATTTATATCAGAAGTTTTTCCTAATGAACTGAGAGCTTACGGTCAATCTATCGGATGCTTCACTCACTGGATTCTTGCTGCGTTGATCGCCAATGTATTTCCTTATTTCGCCAATCAATTTGGTCCAGGATACATCTTCGCTTTCTTTGCCTTGATGATGGTCTGGCAGCTGCTGTGGGTGAAATACAAAATGCCGGAAACTAAAGGACGGTCCTTAGAAGAAATTCAGCAGGACTTACGTACTACCAATGTCGCATAACGTAGTTGTTTTCGGAGAGATGCTTTGGGATTGTCTTCCATCTGGAGACATCCCAGGGGGTGCACCAATGAATGTAGCTCTAAACCTTCACCAGCTTGGGTTAGAAGTGCAGCTTATATCTGCTGTAGGAAAAGATGAGGATGGACAAAAGTTACTTCAGTTTCTAAAGTCATTTTCGCTCCCAACAAATCTTATTCAGGTTAAATCTGAACATCCAACTTCCAAGGTTCTCGTCGATGACTCAGATGCCGAAAACATTAAATACACTATTGTTTCTCCTGTTGCTTGGGATTATATCCTGTGGAATGAAAATATTGCTCAGGCTATTGCCGATGCTGAGGCACTTGTATTTGGCACCTTGGCCCTACGAAACAGAGAAAGTTTAGCTACGTTACTTCAACTTCTACATCAAGATATTCTAAAAATATTCGATGTAAATATCCGGGCTCCTTTTTACGATTTCGAAGTTATAGAGACTCTGTTGGGATTTGCAGATATCCTAAAAATCAATGAGGATGAATTGGAAATGTTCGCCTCCTATTACCACTTAGAAAACAAAGTGGAAATAGTCTGCGAGTACCTGGATCAGCATTTCCCAATGGATATGATCTGCGTGACCTTTGGCTCCAAAGGTGCAATGATTTATAAAAAAGGTAAAATCATTTCCCATCAAGGATATAAAGTAATAGTCAGTGATACTATTGGCGCTGGAGATGCATTTCTAAGTGGGATTATCAAAGGCTACTTAGAAGGTAAAAGCTCAGAAGACACGTTGGATTTTGCTTGTAAACTTGGTGCATTCGTGGCTGGAAAAAAAGGAGGAACACCGAGGTACGAATTGTCTGATGTCGGGTGACGGGTATAGGGTGTTGGGATAACAAAGCTTTTGGTCTTCACCGTGAAACTTTGATAAATGTTAAAACTCTTATACTTAAAAGTGTAGTGATATTTAAATCAATAAGAAATAACCATTTGACAATTAATCTAGTCGAGTAGGTAAGGGGAATTTCACCCCAAACCTCTCACAGCACCGTGCGTGATAGTCTCCCATCACACGGCGCTTCCAAAGTCAGGTCTCCTGTTCTTTACAGGATGTTCCTTTGTTTCATAATAATCAATCATCCCCTTTTACAAGTTGTTGTCACTATGTAAACTGACTCTGGTTCCACCCTTCGCTCCTCTCTGCTTTCACAGAATATCGTCACTACTACGGTGGAATCCGCCCCCTTTCAGCATTACAGTATTCGCCTTGCAGGTTCGCTGCTTGTACTTTCCCTTAACTCCGCTGAAAGAGTTCCCTTGTTCCGTTGAAAAGCCTGTAACGGGTTCTTGCCTCCTTTACACCGCACACTGTCCGGCCGGTAACAGCTTACCCCTGCCGGACTTTATTCCTGAGAACACATATACCCCCTCAGTTTCAGTGTGGTCTATGGATATATCGATGTTTTACTATGGAGGTTCACTTTCGTTCAACTCCCCGTTACTCATTTGACGGATAACTCCGCCTTTTCTTTATCGCTCAATACGAATACCTTTCGGTGAAACGCACCATAAAGTGGTTTGTGAAATCTGGCTGACAGCCTACACGATGGGCCTACCATCATCTTTTCAACAGCATGCGTTGGACTTATTCCTCCGCTTCAAGGCACACTTATGTATATCCGCATTTATATCAGTAAAAGACAAAAGCGAGGTAACTAATAGTAAACCTTAGCATAGCCGGTACTTCGGTAACCCGACACTTGTCTTCCCGCCAGGTATCCAAAAAAAATAAAATTACTGGCATGATTGCCGATAATCAGATTATTTATTATGACTCTACGGAATCTTGCCAGTAGAAAATTTGTAAGGTTAAAAATCCAAAAAAACATTCAATTCTGGTTTTCTCCGGTCTTCGGTCTTCCAACCCATTGTCCAAAGAGAATTCGCTTACTGGCAGAATAGCGTATATACAGATTATTTATGATGAATATCCTCAATAATGCAGGTATCACTACTATAGTTGGTTTTCACAATAAGAAATCCCCTTATCGTCTAACATATACTTTAATCAATTTCTCAGCACATCTTTCCCCATCCATCGCCGCAGAGACGATACCACCTGCATATCCAGCCCCTTCAGCACAAGGATACAATCCTTTGATGTGAATGTGTTCAAAGCTCTCCTTATCTCTAGGAATTCTCACTGGAGAAGAAGTTCGACTCTCCAACCCTATTAATTGGGAGTCATTCGTATAATACCCTTTCATTTTATTGCCAAAAGCTTTAAATGCTTGGGCAAGTCTGTTTGAAATAAATTCAGGTATGACCTCACGCATCTCTACAGAATTTAAACCTGGCTGATAAGACGTGTCGAGTAAAGTTGAACTCACTCGCTTCTCCACAAAATCAACCATACGTTGGGCTGGTGCAGCTTGAGTCTTTCCTCCCATTTCCCAAGCTTTCTTTTCTATATCTGCCTGAAAATGCATCGCCGCTAACGCTCCATATTTTTTGTATTCCGGCAAATCTTCAAGTTCCACAGAAACTACAATTCCCGAGTTGGCGTATTTACTGTCACGTCGGTTGGGACTCATGCCGTTCACTACCAACTCTCCGGGGGCAGTCGCAGCCGGTACAATAAATCCACCGGGACACATGCAAAAGCTGAATACTCCACGTTGCTTTCCCTGAAATTGAGTCTGATGAACCAAGGAATAAGCTGAAGCGGGAAGATAAGTGCCTCTATCGACAGCACAATTATACTGGATTCGATCAATAAGATTTTGGTTATGCTCAATTCGTACCCCTAAGGCAAATGGCTTTGCTTCTATTGCAATTTTCTTCTGATCCAAAAGAGAGAAAATATCTCTAGCAGAATGTCCCGTTGCCAAGATTACTCCTTTTCCCAAAATCTTTTCTCCAGTTTGAGTGATGACCCCTTTTATCTCATCCTTCTCTAAAATCAGGTCTTCTACCCTAGTTTCAAAAAGCACCTGCCCTCCAAAATTTATAATAGTTTCGCGAAGAGCCTGCACCAGTTTAGGAAGTTTGTTAGTTCCAATATGCGGGTGCGCATCCACCAAAATCTCTTCGGTAGCTCCATGTGCAACTAATATTTCCATGATTCTACGCACATCCCCACGTTTCTTGGATCTCGTGTAAAGCTTACCATCTGAGTAAGTTCCTGCTCCACCTTCCCCAAAGCAGTAATTGGAATCAGGATGAACGATATGCTCTTTGTTGATTGAAGCAATGTCCCTTCTCCTGGCTTGCACGTCTTTTCCACGCTCAATTATAATTGGCTTCACTCCCAACTCAATTGCTCTTAATGCAGCAAAAAGCCCAGCGGGTCCTGCTCCTACGATAATAATAGGATCAGAATTACTTACATTTTTGTAGCTAACTTGATGGGCAAGTAGCGGTGGAGCTACTTCCCTAAAAAATAATTCTGCCTGCACATTTACTTTGATGGCTCTTCCTCTGGCATCAATAGAGCGCTTCACCTGACGTGTTGTGACTTCTTTACTATCAATAGGTAAACCTGCTTTTCTAAGAACTACTTCCTGAAATAATTCGGGGTCATAAGCTTCTTCAGGAGTAAGCTGTAGGGTATATTCTTTTTTCATGGTAAGGTAGTTATCCTTAAGAAAGGTGACCAAAGTTACGGATTCCAATTCGGAGGACGTAGGAATCTAAGATGAAAAAAATGTTGGTTAACATTTCAAAGAATAATAATGTATATCCGCTTTTCTGCCAGTAAAGAGGTTAAAGCATTCTAGAATTGGATAAACTCAAGCAATTACGACCCTTCGGTCACCCATCAATAATCTACCGTCTTTCAACTAAACCACTATGGACTTAAAGTCCATAGGTTAAGGGCGAGCGACTGGAAGTCGCCTTGAACCCCATCACTCTATGATAAAATTATCATTGTTATCATCATTTGGACGTCTATGATGCTCAAGA
>Ga0307486_1000908_pt1 | contig 24791 bp, 18 predicted proteins | sample CBIW02metaG_FD_203663 | JGI IMG/M metagenome (GOLD analysis project Ga0307486, IMG submission 203663) | Sea-ice brine microbial communities from Beaufort Sea near Barrow, Alaska, United States - CBIW 0.2 | ecosystem: Environmental > Aquatic > Marine > Coastal | place: USA: Alaska | collected...
CCGGTCCCGGTAAGTACTGAGCGTGAAAGGAGTTAGAACCGGCGGACTCAGGCAAAAAAGTGCTTCCCGGAGTGGAGCGTTTCCGCTTTTTCTGCGGATTAGCGAAACGAAGGGGATCAACTTTTTTTCCTGTGTCCAAGACCTTTTCGACGAAGCGCTTTCCCCGCAATAATTATCATTTTTTTTGGGAGTGACAAGTTAAAGGGGAATGTGCTGAGGGGTGGGGTAGTACTAAATATGATTTTATAGGGGATGAGCTTTGGTAACCTAAAGATTATTAATTGAAAGGTTTTTCAAATGATTTACTTTTTATATCCGGAGCGTTTTCCATTTTTGATTTTCAGGTTAAAAAAAAATAATTAGGTTTGAACTGAACAAAGCCATGTTCGGTTTTGATTTACTTCCCATAGAGCCGTACGCTGTTACCATTTTTTGATATGCCTTTAACCGGGAATTTAGAATTAGGATAGGCCGCCCGGAAATCCTAAATTTTGGGAAGAATCAGCTACAAGGCCGGCTAATTTCTAAATTCCGGACCTTTGCTTTCTCAAAAAATGGTATATGGCGGGAATGGGTCAGGAAGATAAATCAACCAACTGGGTGAAGTCCCAACCGGTTCCGGCAAGGATAAAATGGGAAAGGAGTTCAGATCCGGCGGACTCAGGCAAAAAAGTGCTTCCCGGAGTGGAGCGGTTCCGCTTTTTCCGCGGATTAGCGAAACGAAGGGAATCAACTTTTTTTCCTATGTCCAAGACCTTTTCGACGAAGCGCTTTCCCCACAATACGGTTCATGTCATTTGGGGAGTGACAAGTTAAAAGGGGAATGTGCTGAGGGGTGGGTAGTTCTAAATATGATTTCACCGGGGATGTTGTTGGGAACTACTTTTATGGAATTCTAAAAATGTTGGATATTTCAATGTTTACAGGAGTAAGTTTTGCTCTTTAACTCAAAGATGTATTAATCCTTGGCTTTCAAAACGGTTTTTTGCATATTTTTTCAATTACCACAAAAAACATTTTTGGGTATAGCCTTGTTTTTCCCACGTCTGTTATATCGCAGTCCAAAAAAATGAAATTGCAAATAATATAATTAGTTCTGCCATCAAACTTACTGTCTGTTCAATATTTTTGGAGCAGGTACAGAATAGGTACAAGGTTTAGATGTTTTTAACAGTCAACATTGGCGATTAAGTTAAATGTTTCTATTCTATTTTTATCTTTTGAAACAACTTTATAGAAAAAATGATCTTGCTATTTTTTTCAGGATGTTTAAAATCTGAAACTAAACCCAGAATAAATTCCAAAATTATAAGGCTTAACCCCGGGAGCATTGTTAAAGGTGTTTAACTGATACTTAAAAATGGGTTCCAAGTTCCACTGAAACTTTGACGACACATTATAATTAATTCCTATCCCTATGTTGGTACTGAAACTTATGTTGTTTAAATTGTTTCCTTCTCCAAGGATATCGGAAGATTCTGGGGAATTTAAAGTAACTATATTATCGTTCAGGAAAAGGGTGCTGGCACCTCCAATAATATTAAGCCCTATTTGCGTATCGATAATGGCAAATTCAATTTCAACAGGAATTTCAAGAAAATCCATTTGTTGATTAAGTTCTCCTGTAATCTGGGCGGTGCTAAGGGAAACCACCTCCCTATCAATTTGTCCTCCCGGGGGGGTATGCCCTAACTGCTCTGAATTCAAGGTAATAGCACTTACAGCAGCGGCATAACCAACATCCTGTGTGTTATGGCTTAAAGCTATCTTGTTGATTCCAGAACGGATCTTAACTCTTTTAGAAATTTGATATGTAAGGTTAATTCCATAGGCGATGGATACCTCTCCCTTGCTTTTATTATTGCTGAATTCACTGTTTAAAGTGCTTCCGGTTCCCAGGTTATCAAAATACACTGCGCCAGCAGTTGTTCTTACACTAAAGCGTTTGGAAGGAAGGGATAATGCTTTTGTTTCATCATCTCGATCTGCCTTTTCTTCGCTTGCCAGAAGTGTGAGACCTTTTAATTCTTTTTCAGCCTTATTCTCTTCTTCATTTTCCTTTTTTCGCTCCTCCTCCTCAAAAGCTGCAGTATTATAATCATCAAAAGTGTATTTGGAACTGTTGAATATACCTGCTGCAGGAGGATTTATAATATTGGAAAATAGGGTATTATTTCCCTGGGAGCTGTTCCAAGTTTTAACGGGAGTTTGCACCTCTTCTTTTATTTTACGTGTTTCACTTTCAGTATCCTTAATTAGGGTCTGAAGTAAACTGGCGGTACTATATATATTTTCATTAAAATCAGTTAAAACAGGATTTGATTTTATCAGCTTTTCTTTAATCTCTTTTGAAACAGAAGTGAAAGAAGAAGATGGATTAGTATATTCATTTTCATAAGAATCGAGTATGGTATCCCCTACACTTACCAGAAGGACTATTACTGCTGCGACCCCTGCGATCTTATACCATAAGGGAATAATCCTTTTCTTTTTCTCTTTTTTGGGAAGGCGGGCTGCAATATTTTTCCATACATCCTCCCGTGGAATAGTTTCCACATCTTTCAATCGCTCGTTATAAAGGCGGTCAATGTTTTTTCTTGTTTTCATAATGAGTTTACCGAATTATCAAATTGGTTGTTTTCAATTCTTTTTCTTAACTTTTGGCGTGCCCTTGCCAGGTTAGATTTGGAGGTGCCCACTGTTATTTTAAGAATTTCAGCAATTTCATTATGAGTATGGCCTTCCATTGAGTACAGGTTAAAAACATGCCTGTAGCGTTCCGGCAGTTCCTGTATAATTTTCATTAAAAAATCTGTAGATATAGTTTCTTCATCTATTTCTACCTCTATATCTTCAACAAAATCTTCTTCAAGGGTTAAAAAAACGGTTTGTTTAGCTTTATTAAGTGCGGTATTTATAACAATCCTGGTCATCCATCCCTCAAAAGATCCTAATTCTTTATATTGATAGATCTTTTCAAATATTTTCAGAAAACTATCCTGTAGATTATCTTCGGCCTCCTCATAACTCCCGGAATACTTAAGGCACAGGGTAAAAAGCTTTCCCGAATACAATCGATAAAGCCTTTCCTGTGCCCAAATATCCTGTTGTTTACATTGTTGTACGAGTTTTTTTAAACTCATCAGGAATGTATTTTCATAAATCCGGTTTTGGTTTATTCAGTTACTTCAGGCTCCCCTACAGGTACCACCACCTCGGTAAAGATGTTTTGATCATCAACATCTACTCCTGTCCAAAGATAAAACGTGTAAGGTTCATCTTCATTGGTGTCTATAGTAATTTGAAAACTATCATCCCTTTGAAGTTCATCTTCTTCTGCCTCTTCCTCACATTCGGTAAGATTGGAATCATAAGAAGCAACACCTGAAACGTAGATCTCACGGAATTCATCTCCGGTAGCATTTCCACGCCTGGCATCTATGCCTACGGCAGTGTGACAGGCTGAAGGTAAAAGATAAGTGACCTCAATCTCATAAGTTTCTCCTGGCTCAAAGAATTCAGGAAGATCAGCAGCTGTTACCTCGGCAGCTATTAGCAGGGTTGTTGGGCCATCGTCTTCAACCTCGCAGCTTACTAGAAATAATGAGCTCACAAATAATAAAATTAACTTTTTCATTTTTTAAAAATTTTAATGTTAGGTGTTTATATACTTATATGACTTTAAAATAGTAAAAGGTTGCGTGGAAATAAAAATTTTTTCTAATAATTCACTTAGCAAGAAATCTTTTTACAATATTTTTTATCCTTTAAAGTACCCATTGATTCTTTTCTTGATGAGACCTCCAGAGTTAGCAATTTAGGACGTAAGGTTTCTGTGGATGCTATTCCGTTAAGTTCGAAAAATTCCAGCATTAGGAGCAAAGTCATCGATTGGGATTCAGAGATTCCCTTACTAAACCTTCTGAATTTCTTTTCAAAGGAAGTTTTTATTTTAAAACTTTCCTACAAATCTTTTCATATCCTATATTCATTTTTTCATTATCTCCGACTCTAAAATTCGAAAATTTGCGTCACAAAAAAAATTATAATGTATTTTTATTCAGTTGTGAAGATGCATATTATTTTATTTTTACGTGAAATAAGTTTTCACGCTTAATGGTATGAATTGGTGTTTTAAAAGTTGAATGAGTTGGCTGAAAATGGTAAACTGCATCAAATAATACCAATCTGTTTTTTTAACACTTTTTAAAATGATTTACTTTTTATATCCGGAGCGTTTTCCATTTTTGATTTCCAGGTTAAAAGAAAAAATATAGGTTGTAATGAATACAACCTTGTCGGTTTTGATTTACTTCCCATAGAGCCATCGCTGTTACCATTTTTTGATTTGCTTTTAACCGGGAATCTTGATTTTTGGAAAGGGTCGTCTATAAGGCCGGCTAATTTCTAAATTCCGGACCTTTGCTTTCTCAAAAAATGGTTTATGGCAGAATGGGTCAGGAAGAAAAATCAAACAACTGGGTGAAGTTCCAACCGGTTCTGGCAAGTACTGAGCGTGAAAGAAATTCGGATCCGGCGGACTCAGGCAAAAAAGTGCTTCCCGGATTGAAGGGGTTCCGCTCCCGACTTTTTTCGGGATTCGCGGATTAGCGCAACGAAGGGGATCAACTTTTTTTCCTGTGTCCAAGACCTTTACGACGAAGCGCTTTCCCCGCAATACGGAACGTCTCTTTTTAGGAGTATCGGGATAAAGGGGAATGTGCTGAGGGGTGGGTAGTTCTAAGTATGATTTTATTGGGGATGTTGTTGGGTGGAAACTCATATTATGGAATTCTAAAAATGTTGAATATTTCAATGTTGTATTAAGTACTTAAAAATGTCAGGTATTTGGGAGATTGTAAATAATGCCACGATTAAGTTTATAGTTCTTATCCAGCGGACTCAAGCGAAAAAGTGCTTTCCGGAGTGGAGCGTTTCCGCTTTTTCTGCGGATTAGCGCAACGAAGGGGATCAACTTTTTTTCCTGAGTCCAAGAGCTTTTCGACGAAGCGCTTTCCCCGCAATACGGAACGTCTCTTTTGGGGGGTGTCGGAATAAAGGGGAATGTGCTGAGGGGTGGGAAGTTCTAAATATGATTTTATTGGGGATGTTGTTGGGAGCTATTATTAGGGGATACTAAAAATGTTGGATATTTCAATGTTGTATTCAATCCTTAAAATATCAGATATTTGGGGGGATTGTAAATAATGCCACAATTAAGTTTATAGTTCTTATCCAGCGGACTCAGGCAAAAAAGTGCTTCCCGGAGTGGAGCGTTTCCGCTTTTTCTGCGGATCAGCGCAACGAAGGGGATCAACTTTTTTTCCTGAGTCCAAGAGCTTTTCGATCAAGCGCTTTCCCCGTTATACGGCACATGTCATTGGGGAGTAACAAGATAAAGGGGAATGGCTGAGGGGTGGGTAGTTCTAACTATAATTTTACCGGGGATATAGTTGGGAACTAATTTTATGGAATTCTAAAAATGTTGAATATTTCAGTGTTGTATTTAATCCTTAAAATGTCAGGTGTTTGAGGTGATTGCCTTTAATGACAAAATTAGGTTTCTAAATTTAATAACCCTCTAAAGTTATAAAGGATTCTGATTAATTTCAAAACATGAAGTTAGTTCTTATCTGGCGGAATCAGGCAAAAAGTACTTTCCGGAGTGGAGCGGTTCCGCTTTTTCTGCGGATTAGCGCAACGAAGGGGATCAACTTTTTTGCCTGTGTAGAAGAGCTTTTCGATCAAGCGCTTTCCCCGCAATACGGAGCGTCTCTTTTAGGGAGTGACAAGTTAAAGGGGAATGTGCTGAGGGGTGGGTGGTTCAGTTCTGAACCATATTTGAAGAAAGGGTTCAAATTTAAGTAAGAAAGTCAAACCCCTTAATTTAAAACTCACACACTTTACGGGATAGTGTCTATTTTTTTAAAACAATAAGATCAAAATACATCAATCTTGTTTTTTAACTCTGCTAATTCATTCAAACTAGTGTATTCTTTTTCCTTATTTTCACTGGTAAATAAAGAAATAAATCCATAATTGCTGTAATATCTTAAAGGACGCATTTCATTATAGAAATCAACAACTATAAATCTACAACCTGTTTTATTGGTCCCATCAATAAACCAGGATTTAATAAAATTCATTAATGGGTCACCCGTCCTCTCCTTTTCGGTTTCACCAACCTGAAATCTTTATGGACACTTAAATGTCTTATTATTACACCTGGGTAGCTTCGCATTTATTTTTCTCTCGAAATTTCCTTGGTTAACTTTTTCTTCCGGGCATAGGCAAATGAGTAGTTTTAATGCTATCTAGTGAATGCATTGTAAAAGTAGTAAATGAAATTGTTATTAAGTTGACGGCAATATATTGATATATAAAACTTATGTAATTATTTATGCGTCAACTAAATAATCTTTCATCTATTATCTATATTCTTTCGTCTGGTTAATAACCTCTCTCTTTTCTAACATGAAATTTCTGAAGTTCAGTTATAGAAGTTACCACACCATATTCCCAAACTTCCGCATTTTAAGCTGTCTAATGAATCGAAAGTGAAATTAGCTCCATAATATGCTTTATTTTTATAAAATATAAATAGTTAAATCCCTTACCCATAACTCCAAACTATTTCTCTGCTTCTAATATAGTACCTTCTGCATTTAGCTTAATATCAATGGTCGTATCATCTTTTCGTAATCGAACGCTATATAGAAATTCCCCGCCTGCTTCAGATGCCTTAACACGGTCCACTCCGAAACCGGGATAACTTTCCTTCAATTCACGCTCCATATCCATAGGTAGATGATCATAATATGGAATTGTGTTATTGTGATACCTCCCAGATATAGCCCTGTTTTGCATTTCAACAAATGTATTGGGAGCATTGGAGTTTTTTATTAAACTGAAGGCGTCATAAAGATCGCCAGTGGCGGTATAAGATTCAAAATAGAGTTTATTTCCATCAACAGTGATTATTTGAAATAACTGAGTATTTTCAGCTGCACGTTCGCGATCAGCTTCATAGTTATTCCATGCTTCTGGTTTTAAATTATACATTTTTCCTCCACTCACAGAAACAACGTAAACCGTACCTGTCTGATCCCTTTTATTTATCCCTGAAATCAAATTGTTTTCTCCGGGAGCGACTCTTCCCCTGGCATAGGTATGGTCATGTCCTTGTAAAGCTAAATCAACCTTGTACTTATCAAAAAGAGGTTTGAAAGTTTCTCGCCATTCTTTATTGTCTCTACCAGATGAAGCAGAAAATAAAGGATGATGATATGTTACCACAGTCCATTGGTTAGGATTATTCTGCATTATTTTTTCAAACCACTGGGCCTGTACTTTTCGATCTTTCAAGGAATTCAGAGCAACAATGCGGGCGCCCTGATAGTCCATAAAATATACCGTTTCTTTCAAACCTTCTGGACCATTGTCTGGTAAAGTGAATTGAGGTTTCCATTGAACTGATAAAACTTTTTCACCACCTTCCTTTATCGATTGATATTCATGATTCCCGGGAGTCGGAAAAGAAGGGAGCATTGAATGAATCCATCCTCCCGCTTTAAACCATTCATTCCATTGGTTGTCATTATGAGCATTGTTTACCAAATCACCTGCGTGAATTATAAAACTTGCCTCTGGAGCCTTTCGATACCCTTCCCTGATCAGGCGGGACCAAAGCTCAAGAATATAATTCTGGGCATCACCCACATATAGAAAAGAAAACTTTTCTGGAGTTGATGCTGCCGTTTTAAACTGAAACCATTCACTCCACCGGGTGTCATCTCCTACACGGTAACCGTATAAAGTGTTAGGCTCCAGATCTGTAAATGTCGCTGAGTGGTAATTTGCCTCCACTTGGGCTGTCTCAATATCTTTAGCATTTAGCACTTCGGTTTTTGCTTTTATAGTATTTGCTGTTCTCCAGAATTTTGGAGCAGCTGTTGCTTTGGCAATTTCCGCAAAACCCTCTTCAATATTAAAGCTGGTGCGCCAGGTTACACTTAATGTAGTTGTGGGGTCTTCACCATAGTTAATGATGATACGATCTGGGTGTTGATCAGGTTTGCCCCACTCTTTATCATACTCCGGAGCTTTGTAGGTTCTTGGATTTTGACCATAACTAAAGGTCATAATTAACGCGAGAAAAAGAAAAGCGTATGATCTATTTTTTTTCATTTTTTTTGATTTTTTAATTGTAGTTAGGAAATTTATTTTGATGCAACATTATAGAATATTGCCTTCACTTTTCAAATCAATACCACAAATGGTGATTATTTTTTTTGTTCTATAAATATTCTTTTTTTGTCAAATAAATTATATAGACTATTCTTTTCTTTAAATCAGTTTTATCCAACCATAGAATGAAAAGCACTCCGTCTGCTTTAAATCCCATTATTGACAAATCATATTAACTAAACCGGTGTAAAAATTAATTTTTCTTTTTATTCTCTAAATAATTTGTTGTTTCAATAAATGAGAGATTATTATAACTATAAAAAAGAAGATGGTAAGTGGAGTTTTAATATAGAATTCACCAATGATATAAAGGTTTTTCATTTAGGTATGTTACTTTTCTATTTCGAAAAAATCAATCTTTTGTCCTTCCTTATCAAAAACCTCAAATAGAAGGTTTTTACCCTCAATTGTCATCAGAGAATAGTTATACATTCTTTCTGGTGAGGTGTACAACATAGAAGGAATTGCGCTACCCCCAACACCCTGTGGAGATCCGCCGGAAGTACCATTAGTTATGTAAACGATCCCGTTTGGTTTATCATATAAATTGAAATTTTCCTGATCTAAAATCTTCATTTCCTGCATCGCTTTGTGACGTTCATAGACGTGGCGATGACCAGCAAGGGCTAAATCTATTTTGTATTTATTAATCAATGGCATAATCCGTTCTTGCCATCCTTTAACATGGCTCCATCCATATGATATTAATGGATGATGCATATAAACAATAATCCAGTCAATTTTCTTATTTTTAGAGGCACGTTTTAAATCCTTTTCTAACCATCGATATTCTGGAGAATCTATACTATATCGGTAGTTCGAATTACCTGCTTCTTCCACCCCTTTTGCATGGCCGGAACTTAATGCAACAAAATGCGCATTACCATAATCAAAAGAATAATCGGTGTTATTTTTCGGGAGGTTGAATAAATCATGAAAAACGGGAAAAGGTTCTTGAAATATCTGGTTATTTGCATCGTTGCATACATCATGATTCCCAGTTACAGGCATAAATGGATGAAGGGAATTTAATGGTTGAGTGGTTTTAAAAAAATCTTTCCAACTTTCAACTATAGAACCGTTTTCAACGATATCCCCCATATGAATAGTAAAATTCATTTGATTCTTTATCATTTTTTCGATGATAACCTTAGTGACTTCAAACTTTTTATTTTCCCCGTTATTCTGTGTATCTCCCCAGATTCCTACCACGAACTTTTCCCGGTTTCCCAACGGAGGGGCTGTAGAAAATGAAAATACCTCGCTCCACTCTCCGTTTTCTGAACCACATTGATAAAAATATTTAGTATTAGGTTGAAGATTCTGAAGTTGTGCGGTATAAACATTTGTACCCAGTTCTTTTGAGTAATTTTTTTTAACAGGTTTAGATGTTTGATTTAACTCCGTTTGTTTGATTCCATATCTGATTTTTCCGTTATAAGGTATCACATTTGACCAGGTAACAGTAAGGGTTGTTTGTGTCATTCGCTTATTTTCACCGTCCCAACTTAAATGAACATTTTCCACCTGAGAAAAGGCAATATTACCAGTAAACATGAAGCCAAAAACCAAAAAAATTAATAAGTTTTTCATAATAAAAGTTTGATAGTTAATAGATTCGGTTAGCTAGCGCATTTTAAGTACAATATTTTTTTCTTTAACAAAACTTTATGAATTTATATATCATTTCTTTAAGTCAATTAACTTTTTCATTCCTCCACATCAAATTCTCTCTTAGTTATTTCTAAGTATTGAGTTCCATAATCCATTGTTGGCTCTAAAGAGGTACCTTTTTGAAAATCATTCCAGGAATTAATTAAAACTATTCTACTATCTCCCATACTACTTTTTGCAATGTTAAGATAAGAGACATAGTTTTTTTCGGATCTCTCAATTACGTAACTACTTTCATCCCCCGGATTACTATACCCGGGAAAAATACTTGGGACATATTCGACATTAACTTCCTCTAAACTTGTTTTCCAGTTTTGATAGCTGAGATCTACATAACTAAAAAATGCATAGGCCCGATCATAAGTATTGGTACTCCAATTTGTTAAAACTATCCCATCCATTGATCTTAAGGTCGCTTCGTCAAAATTCACCGGCGCTGTCCAGCCTGTGGAAAGCTCTCCAATTATATACGGATTTAAACCTAATTGTTCTAAAGAATTTCGAAGAGCTTCTACAACAGTTGGATAATCAATACTATTTGATCTTGAGGAAGGTAAGTTGAGAGGGGAAAGAACAATTACAGGTCGATCATTTACTTTGTAATAATGGTCTTTCTGTAAATGTTCCTCAGCTAGAAGTGCCCATTCATTTAACATTCTATCCAGATTTTCTCCTGCCAATGGGGAGCTATTTGTCGCATTTAAATGTGATGTATTATATCCAATGACCATTTTCACATTACTTGCTCCAGCCTGAGTTTGAAAAGCATTTAACAAATTATCATCGTCTAGACCATTCCATGGAAATACAAAAAAATCTATTCCTCCAGATTCGGCCCATGAGATTTGTTGATCAAGTACTTCTGGCGAAAGTGGATCATACTCACCAAGAATAGGAGTATACGCTAAATTTTCTTCCCAATCTTCCACATCGTAATTATAATAATATGTACCAGCACGGACATCCTCTGTTAAATCCACTTGAGGAATTTCATAAACATATTTTTCCTTATCCAGAAATTCAATGTCATCATCACAGGCATTAAACCCAATAAGTATAGAAACCAAAAAAGTAATTTTCTTAATCTTTATCATAATTCAAAGTTTTTATTCTGGTAAAAAAGGATTAGTTTTTGTAGGTAAGGCAAACCATAATTTGGTTTTTAAAGCATCAGGTCCATCTAGCCATTGAAGAGCCTTTTCCAATTCAGGTAAATTAACTTGATATTCGATGTCAGGGTATTTTATTCTTTGCGGAATATGAGCGTAACCTACTGTACCACCCTCTCCTTCATCAGGGTTAAAATGTGGAGGGAATTCTAAAACTTGGGTTCTTCGAATTAAAGTCCAGGCATCCAGGCCTTGATAAAAGCCAGCAATCCAATCCTGCATAACAATCTGCCGGAATGGATCGGGTTCTAAAATAGCACTTGTAGTTATGCCAATGAAATCAGTAAACTCATTCCCTCGGCCGGTAGTATCTACAGCAGTATTCCATGCTATTCCTGGCTTTTCAAGATATATATTAATATCTTGCTTCGGAATATTGTACTTTGCCATAGAAGCAGTTATACCTTCAGTATAATATTCTTCTGCCGATTTAGTTCCGCCCCAACCCTTTAGTGCAGCTTCAGATTTTAAAAAACTTGACTCAGCATAGGACAGGAATACAAATTCTTCATCTGGTCTTAGGAAATAATCCCCAATCATAGAGTAATCGGCGGGAGCTAAATCCAAATGAGGATTAGGATTCATTTCTACTCCTTCTGGAAGATCAGTCGTCTTTGGTTGCCCAAAATATTCCCCTTCACGTGGACCTTGTGATGCGGGCTCTGCATAAATAGGTAATCGGGGATCTTCGTATGGTAGCATGTATTGAATAAGAGATTCATTGATTACTGCTAAACTACTTGCATTGGAAACTGCTTCAACTACATTTTCCTGGTATAAATAACTCCAGGTCGAGGAATTAGTTCCCCAAAATGCATTGGCTGTTTCATCTTGAGAAGAAATTGTTTGGGATTCATTGGTTAATATTTCTGTAATCACATTATTAGCCTCTCCCTCATTAGCATTTGAAAGGCGCACGGCAATTCGAAGACGTAATGTGATTGCGAATTTTCGCCATTTCTCTAAATCCCCATTATAAATAGCATCGGCCGAGGAAGAATATTTGTCTCCTCCAATTTCGATTGATTCGGCAGCCTCTTTTAAATCTGCTAATATATCATAATATATTTCTTCTTCTTTGTCATAAGGAATATATGGTTCCCCCGTTAAAGCATGAGTTTTTGGAACACTTCCCCATATGGCCACAATTTGAGAGAATAAATAATTTTCAAAAATTTTTGCAATTGCTACCCTATTATTAAATTCAGGATCATCTCCATAATTCAACTGAATTTGTTGCAAAGGTTGAAGACAGTCAACATAAGCTGTTTCCCAATAGCCATTGTTGGAAGCGGGAAATGTTGCATACCGCTCAAACTGACCACCTCCTACGGAAACGTAATGGGAGTAATGGGAGAATACTCTTTCCCGCATATCACCTCCAAATAAATTAATAGTGTTGAATATAGAAGTATTAAGTAAATAAGCCGGAGAAACATTTACAGGCTCATTTGGGTTCCTATTTGTTTCTTCAAAGTCAGCTTCGCAGGCAACAGAAATGATTGATGCCAATAAAATCACGTGTATTTTTTTAAAGTATTTCATATTTTTAAATTTTAAAATGTCAGTTTAAGATCCAGTCCGTAGGTGGCTTGAGGAGGTAATGAACCATACTCTATTCCTTGTCCATTCCCAGATGTTACACTTGCTTCAGGGTCTATTCCTCTAGGAGTATTCTTATAAAATGTCCACAAATTCCTACCTGAAATAGATATTCTGGCATTCGTAACAAAAACTTTACTTAAAAAAGAGGCGGGAACATTATATCCAAGAACAACCTCCCTAAGTTTTACATACGAGGCATCCATAATTTGCTCCTCATCCAGTTGAGAAAAATCATTGGACTGAGGGCTAATGTATTTATTATTTGGAGTACCATCTTCAAAATAAGCATCCTCCCAAATAAAACCTCCTCTTAAATTTGCTCTTGATTCCCCATAAATATAACTGTGTAGATAATAATCCTCCCGACCTCTTATTGTAGAGGCAGAATTACCCGCAATATGCATTCTTCTGAAAGTTCCGGAATAAAATTCTCCTCCGGATCGAATATCAACTAAAAAACCTAAATCAACATTCCTATATTTAAATGAATTACTAATACCACCCGTCCAATCGGGATTGGCATTTCCAAGGTATTGATCCGTTTCTGTAAGAGGCTCTCCAGCCTCATCTACTAATTTTCGACCTTGATCATCTCTTTTCCAACCTCTTCCATAAATTGCCCCATAGGGACTGCCTACTTCCGCAAAAACGTTCGCTCTTCCAAACCACGAATTAAGTCTGAACCTATCAATTCCTTCGACTAAACTTTTTACTTCTGAATTGTTTTTCGCATAATTTAGAATTACATTCCAAGAAAAATCTTCAGAACGCACGAGGGCACCGGATAAGCTTATTTCAGTACCCCAATTTGCGATTTCTCCTGCATTATAATATCTGTCAGTAAATCCACTTGTAGGTGTGATTTGAGCAGTTACTATTTGATTTGTCGTAGATGACTCATAAAAGGTAAGCCCCAAATTTAGACGGTTCTTTAAAAACCGAAAATCTGCACCATATTCAAAAGAAGAAGTTTTTTCTGGTTTTAAGTCCGGATTAAAAAAAGTAGAAGATAATTCGGCATACGCCTGATCGTTATATATACCTTCAAAGGAATAGGTTGGAATAAGTTGGTAAGGGTCGGTATCATTTCCTACTATGGCATAAGACGCTCTAACCTTTCCAAAAGTTAAAAAATCATTATTGAGATTGAAAGCATCAGTGAATACTAATGTTCCACCAATGGAAGGATAAAAATATGAATTATTTGCAGCAGGTAAAGTGGAGGACCAATCATTTCTTGCTGTGGCGTCTAAAAATATATAATCCTGATATCCTAATGACAAAGAAGCATAAGCTGAATTTATTATTTTTTTAGCTGAAAATTGATTAACATTGGGAAATTCACTGGAGTTTGAAAGATTAATTAATCCCGGCTGAATGAGAGAATTAATCTCTTGTCTATTTCTTCTGTTTGTCCTTTGAAAACGTGCTATGCCCACGAAAGAATCCATAGAAACATTCCCAAACTGGTTATTAGCGAATAGTATTAGATCCGCATTTATGCTTTCTAAGGAATTATTAAAAGTACTCATTTCGCCATTAGGATTACTTTGCGCGCCAATATTATTAAAAGTATATCCATCTAACCAGTACATTTCAGCACCAATTTTTGCGGTAAACCGCAGCCAGTCATTTATTTGAGCATTTAAATTAAAAGCCCCTAAAATTTGATTTTTTGTATCTTCATTGGGATTTTCATTAATAGCCCAAAAAGGATTCAAAAAGTTTCTGTGTGTATTTATCTCATTACCCTCTGCATCCTTATATAGCCTAAATTCATCTAAGGGCACATCTCTTACCATATAGGCATACTGGTAAACCGGGTTGAGATTACTTCCATTCATGTATTGACGGTTTTTTACTGTATTATTAATGTAAGTTAGTTTTGAATCTAAAGTAAGCCAGTTGTTAAATGTGTTAAAAATGCGTAGATTTACATTGTTTCTTTGGTTCTCATTTATACCTGAAACTATACTTCCCCCTAAAAAGTTAGTATAGGAAAATCTGTAATTATTTTCACTCCCTCCACCCTCAACAGCAATAGAATTGGTTAAAAGAGTTGCAGTTTTGTAAAATTCTTTAACGTTGTCAGGCTGGGGTAAATAAGGTCTTATATCTCCATTTATTCCTATTACTGGCTGCCCTAAAAAAGGGGCTCCCCAACTTCTATTAAAAACCCTCATATCCGGAATTCCTTCAGGATTATTAGTTGAACCTGAACCGTTTATATTAAAACTACTTCCAGCACCAAACATGTTTTGGTAATCCGGAAATTCTCTTATTCTTTGAAATGTGGTATTGGAATTTAATGTGACTCTAAAGCCATTACCAGCAGATGATTTTGTGGTGATTAATATTACTCCATTAGCGGCACGAGACCCATAAAGTGCAGCTGCGTTAGGCCCTTTTAATACTTCTATACTTGCAATATCTTCAGGGTTGATATTTGCTGCTATATTACCATAATCTAAAGAAGAATTTCCTGTAGTGGTGACATTGGCATCTCCTGTTTCATTATCCACAGGAATTCCATCTATTACAAAAAGGGGTTGGTTATTTCCTGTTATGGAATTGTTTCCTCTTATTACTACTCTTGCAGATCCCGTATTAGTTGAGGGGGGGGTAATATTTACCCCAGCAACCTTCCCCGATAAAGAAGAAACAATATTTGTTGTTGGAGCTTCTGTTATAGTGGAAACATCAGCAGCCTGTCTAGAATAGCTTAGTGATTTTGCTTCCCTTTTAATTCCTAAGGCAGTAATTACAACTTCATCCAAGGTTTCCTGATTGGAATCTAATTGGACATTTATTATTGTTTCCCCCTCAACTTGTTGTTCTAAAGTTATCATACCCATAAAGGAGAAAACTAAGATTGCCTGTGGCGATAAAACTTCTATAGAATAATTTCCATCGAAATCAGTAAGAGTTCCGTTATTAGTTCCCTTTTCAACCACATTTACACCTGGCATTGGTATATCATTGGCATCAGAAACGGTTCCTGTAACCGTAAAAGGACTTTGCTGAAAGTAATTTGCAAAAACATTCTCTGGTTGCATTAGGAAAACTAAGAAAAACAGTAAAATCATTTTGATCTTTCCATTTCTAAATTCCCTCCAAAGGGTCTTTTCGACATAATCTTGTTTAAAAAATAATAATCTTTCCATTTTTTTTAAGTTGGTAATATTTTTTTTTAAGGGAAATATCTTTTAATATATTTCCCCTCCAATAAAACTTTGTTTAAATCTGATATGCTAACTTTAAGAAAGATCGAAAGAGGTATTTACGTATTTCCTTTCTTAATAATAATCTGATTAAAAATTGTATGTTAATATTCCATACAATTTGAGCTCTAATTAATTTTTGTTGTCTGAGTTTTGGATAAGCCCATTCTGTTAAAGCAGAATGGGCTATTTTTTTGGGCTAATTCAAAGTGGGATTTTTTTCTTATAAGGTTGATTTTAGGTTAGGGGATAGGTTTTTTATTTGAAAATATTTTAATTGTCATTGTTGATGTAAATAAAAGAGAAGGTTCGGAGAAAAGTCCTTTTCAAACTTTAAGAATTTGTTAACAAAATATTAAACGCAATGGGATAGCGGCATCCCAATGTTATAATGCACTTTTTAAGTAAAATTTTAAATTTATCGATGCTATTTTACCCTCAGATTGATAATCCATAACTCTGGGGTAACTTGTGAGCTATAAAGTTTATGATATGGTTAACATTAAGGTTCCTTGAGTAATAAATAAAAAGGAATTCCTTAAATTCGCAGGTTTTAATTAAAAAGAAAAAAGCCACTAAAACCAAAGGTTAAAAGGCTTTTCCAATTCAAATATTTTCACCAGTTTATCAATAAAAATGGTAAAAAATGGAAATTTTAGGGGTCAAAATCTCATAGAGTTTGTTGAACGCTTTAAAACAGATGAAGATTGTAAGAAATACCTATACAAAATAAAGTGGGCAGAACACTAAGTTTGTAGAAAATGTGGCCATACAAAAAGTCAGATCCGTAAGGATTTTTCAAGAACTTGCAACATTTGCGGCGATACTGAATCTTCTACCGCAAACACCTTGTTTCACCAAGTGAAGTTTGGATTACGTAAATCATTTTTCATGTGTTTTGAAATGGCGACAACAACCAAAAGTCTATCGGCATCCCAAATGTCCGTTCGTTATGGAGTTCAAAAAAGAACCGCCAGGTTGTTTATGCACAAAGTGCGCGAAGCGATGAAATCCAGTGAAGATTTTCCTATGAAAGGTATAGTGAATGTTGACGAATATGTTGTTGGAGGTTATGAGGAAGGCAAGCCAGGTAGGAGCTACGACAGTAGAAAGAAAAAAGCAGTATGTGCTGTTGAACTTACAGGTAAAGGGAAAGTCAAGCGTTTTTATATCTTTCAAATCCCGAATTACTCGGCTAAATCGTTACGAAAAATGTTTGAAAAACATATTGACAAAAAGGCAAAGATCACTACCGACAAATGGAAAGGTTACAATCCAATTGTTAAAGATTATGATTTAACACAGATATTAAGCGAAAAGGGATCAAATTTTAAAGCTTTGCATGTTATGATCCATCAAGTGAAATCTTGGATAAGAACAACCTATTCTTGGGTTAGCGAGAAGAATATCAACAGATATTTTGACGAGTTTTGTTATAGAATAAATCGTTCTCAAAGCAAGGTTTGTAATATTCAACAATCTAATAAGGAGAATGGTCAAATCAGATAATATTTTACACAAAGAATTAATATGTGCTTAAGTACCTATCTCAAACCTTAATAATCGAATTATTTTCCTCAAAAATGCATGTATGAATTTCAATTTTCCTAAAGCCTTGTAAAGCGATGAGCTTCCATTAAGACATATTGGAAAAAGAGTTCGAGTCTTTTTTGGGGAGTGTCGAGATTAAGGGGAATGTGTTGAGGGATCGGTAGTTCTAAATTTAATTCTACAGAGGATGTTGTTGGGAACTAATTTAAAGGGATTTTACTTTTGTAATTAATACCTAAAGCTTTAATGGTAAGTTTAAGTCTTTAAATTTAAAAACCTCGTGAGGTTATCAAAGATCGAGATTGAGAATGAAACATGAAAGGATATAAGATCCGGCGGACTCAGGTAAAAAAGTGCTTCCCGGAGTGAAGCGGTTCCGCTTTTTCTGCGGATTAGCGCAATGAAGGGGATCAACTTTTTTTCCTGTGTCCAAGACCTTTTCGACGAAGCGCTTTCCCCGCATTACGGAGCGTCTCTTTTGGGAGTATCGGGATAAAGGGGAATGTGCTGAGGGGTGGGGTTGTTCTAAGCATAATTTTATCGGAAACAAATGTGCAAGGAAGTTTCAATTGAAAATAAGATATAGTACAACTAATTGGAAATAATCAGTTCATCAAATTTTGAAATAATATCTTTCACAAAACCTTAAAAATCAATAACACTATCCAAAGCCTCGTCAGCCTCCCTATGAATAAAATTAGCCTGATAATTCAAGGTGGTTTTTAAGTCACTGTGGCGGTATAGTTTCTGTAACATTATGGGGTGTATTTTATCCCCTGCTATGTTTCCAAAACTGTGTCGGGCAATATGGTTAGATAAATTCTTTTCAATGCTGCATATCGAGGCAATTTGCTTTAAATATTTATTGAATAGTTTTGTAGCATTTCTGGTTTTAACAAAAATTTCTTCTGCATTTTTATAATCAACATTTTGTAGGAATGGGAATACATAACCATTATTCAAGATACTATCCTCTTTGTAAAGATCTAAAATAGCAGTTGCTTTGTCCGGGACTTTCAGGCTTAAGGGCTTTTTGTTTTTGCTCATAACATAAAACAAACGATTGTCCTTAAAATCAGACCATTTTAAGTTTACAATATCTGATATACGTATTCCTGCAAAATAGAAAGCAATCAACCATACATTATGAGTATGCCAAATTGATGTTCCTTTTTCCAGGTCTAAGGCCTCAATACGAATGATCTCTTCTATTGTCAATCCAATTTTATGACCTGAACCAATTCGGATTTTTTCATTTTCGTTGGTAAAGGGGTAAAATTTTGCATCAATTACTCCTTCCTTTATAGCTAAATTAAAAAGAGTGCGAATAAATATAAGCTGATTTGTGATTGTACGGGGTTTATGTCCAAGGTAGACAGTACAAAAAGTTTTATAATTACGGAGGAAAATTTCATTAATATCTTGAAAATGAAGAGCTTTATTTTTCTTAAAATACTCGATTCCATCCAAAATGGAATTTTCAGATTTTCTACTTTGAATAATTCTATTTTTACGATTGGTTTTAATACCGGTAATCACTGCGGCTTTATTTAATGAACTCTTCAAGTTAAGAAATTCCTCAAAATTATAGAGGATCGATAATTCAGACTTGACTACAGAGAATGTACCACGTTTATATTTTGTCTCTATGCGTTCCGCTGCGACTAAGAAAAGAGATTTTTTACTGCCGGTCTTGGCTACCTTTTTCTTCATTTCTTTACTTGAAATACTGTTCTTGAGTTCAAAGGAGATATCATTAGCCTCAGTTAATTTTTTCATTAAAAAATGATTGAGCATTTGAGAATTGGGATGAGATCTTTTTACTTTTCCTTGTTCTCCATCCCAATCTTTTTCAAGAACATATTGTCCTAAAAAACAATAATTAGTTTTGTAATCCTCACTTATTCTCAAAGCTAACGGAGCGGTACCATTTTTTCTCTGCTTATTTTTACGTCTTACAATTTTTATAGAAGCCATAATATCAGTATTTTATATAGAAATAAAGATAGCGAAAGATTTTGAAAAATGGGTACAGAATAGGTACAGAATTAATTGATTTTCAATGGTTTTATCTGATATTAATAAAAATTAAAACATCTGATACCCCTATATTTTAGGGCATTTTGATAAATTTTGGTTGAATATATTTTAGGCTCATAACCCGAAGGTCGCTGGTTCGAGTCCAGTTCCCGCCACTAGGAAAAAAAAGGCTTCACAGAAATGTGAGGCCTTTTTTTTTGGGGCAGGTACAACATAGGTACAACATTTGCCTTTTTTTTATCACTCATAGCAGTTGGATTCAATTGCCAATATTCAGTATCAAATTTTATTTTTGTGACCTGTATAGGTCACTTTTTAATAAATATGCGGTTGCATTCCCGGCCTTGTTTTGGATCAAGAACAATTATTTTGGACTAAGCAAATATATTGGTCAATCTGTACAGGAAGAATTCTATATTTTTCACTCCCCTAAACTATGGTCTAAAGGCTTTAATCTTAGCATTAAATGATTCTTCAGATGCATTTGTACTTCTGTTTATAAAGTGATTTAAAATCGATTTGTAGTTTAATGTGATAGATCTTGCTACAATATTTAATGCCTTAAACCCAGATTTCTCTACCAGTTTATACCTATGTGCTAGTTTTGTGTAGGCAACCTTTACATCAGTAGTTTAGATATATATAAGCTGTTGTTCGATCTTGTTGGCCTTTTTGATGTCTGGATATAATTGGAACAGGATAAAGGCTCTTTCGGTTTGTCTTGAGCTCCAGTCTACTGGTGATTTAAATCAATGGATAGAAAAAGATCCATTTTTTCACTGAAAAGGAAGCTGGAAAAATTCCGAAAGGGAATATTTGACGGAAGAAGAGCTGCAATTGTTAATAGAGAAGGAGTTTGACATTCCCCGCCTGGAACAGGTCAAGGACATTTTCCTGTTTTGTTGTTACACCGGCCTTGCCTATGCCGATGTGAAGAAGCTTTCCAAAGATGATATCATTTTTGGAATCAACGGGAAAAGGTGGATAAAAACCAAACGACAAAAAACCGATTCCTTGAGCAGTATTCCCTTGTTGCTCGTTTCGGAAAGCATTCTGGAAAAGTATGCTTTTCATCCTTATGTAATTGCCGGAAAAGGAATCCTCCCGGTTTTGACTAATCAGAAGTCCAATGCTTATTTAAAGGAAATCGCCGACCTATGTGGAATAAAAAAGAATTTAACCACACATTTGGCCCGTCATACTTTTGCGACCACGGTAACGCTCTCAAATGGCGTTCCCATGGAATCCGTCGGCAAAATGTTAGGTCATAAATCGTTAAAGACCACCCAGATTTATGCAAAGGTGGTAGACAAGAAAGTAGGAAGGGAAATGGATGAACTGGAAGCGTTGAGAACGAAATTGGGAGAGAGAAAAAGGGTTAGAGGAGACCTATTTTGATTTTTTTGTTTTAGCCCATAATTGGCGGATAGGCTTAATTTCTTGGACAGACCGCGGTTAGCATACATTGGAACAATATGATAATCCCTCCTATGCCTCCCTTTAAGAGTTTGGGTGAAGTCTAAAAATGTCAAGTATTTTGCGCAATATACTTGACAAATATAAGTCCCAACTTTTATCTTAACTGTCCCACTAGGCTACCAATTTTGAGACTGTACAATCCCACAGTCCCACATCACCAAAAATTGAACAAGTGTTGAACAAGCGTTGAACAAGTATTGAACAAGTTGTTTCGGCGAAAAATATAAAAGGGAAAATAAACAAATACAAACAAAAGCGCTCGCGCTTGCATTGGTTTAAATTGGTTTTTTTATTTTTTTTTAAATCTCTATATAGCCTGTATATATGTTTTCCGTTTTTTCAGCTTTTTGAAGTGGAAAAGAGGGTAAACCGTGTCAATTAATTGAAAACGGTTTGCTCCGTTTCTAAAAACCATAGTATTTGGTGCCTCTTGGTATTTTATGCACAGTTCCATCGCTTTTTTATTCGGAATTCCGGCGCTGTAATTTTTCTGTACAAATATCAGTTTATGACTGAGTGCTTCGTTTTTTAGTTTGGTGGCCGTGGAAGGGGAGATATTAAAAATCTTGGAAATTCCCAAAACAGAAACGGGAGCCGGTTTTTCCTTATAGTTGAATTTGGGAGAAAGAAAATGATAGGTACGGCCTTTTAATCGTACGCTTTTCTTCCTCTTTAATTTCCTCCAGAAATCTTTATGGAGGTATCCATAAATAACGGCTCCTGTAACTGCTTTTATATTCTTATATGAACTAATGTCTATTTGAAAGGCGAGATTTACCTCCCAGTTGTTTTCCCTGCGAATTCGCTCAAAAGATTTCAATAGATAATATCCAGTCTTTTCATTAAACATCAGCCAACCTTTCTCACGTAAAAACTGAATATAGCCCAGGCTTGTTTTCCTGCATCTAATTTCTTCAATCAATTCTATAAAAAGAAGTTCATCCTCTTCCAATTTGGTCTTTCCGCAGGTGTTAAGAAGCTTCAATAATAAAAAGAACCGGAGCTTCTTCGCATAAGTTTTTTGTTGGGCATCAATGAACAGCTGAATCGGAACAGACAGTTCCTTCGGAATTGCGGAAATGTTCCCGACAGTTATTTTTTTTTATGGCGCTCCAGGAATTTCTGAACATCTTTTAGTTTATAATAAATTTTCCCCTTTACCTGTGCATATTCAATAAGCCCTTCCTCTCTCCAGTTTTGAGCGGTTTTAGCGCTGATCTTGAACATCTCCATGAAATCTGAATTGTCAAGGATAACAAACTCGGGATCCTTGATTCGCCTGATCCTATATTCTTTCATTAGCTGATCTACTTTATTTTCCAGGGAGCTCATACTCTCGAGGAATGGATGCTGAAAATCTTTCATTGCTTAGTTCTGTTATTATCAATTCTTATGTGATATTCCTTTTTTACGGTTTATTTCTGAGGTGTCATGCTGTTGTACATCGGTTATGTAATTTAAGTTTGATCCTTGTTTTAATATTCCGAGTTCCGGGAATCCTTATCTGCCCTGAAATTGTTATTCTCCAGGATCAAGGGTTTCTTTTTTGGTTCCACTTGTTCCAGAAGTGCCATTAACATTCCGGCAGTTGGTTTGGTTTGTGTTTTTTCGATGTCCCTCATTATTGCGATCACTGCATTTATTCTTTTCTTTAGACTATTTTCAATTCGCCTGCCGGTGGGTCCAAAATTTTCTTTTGGAGAAATCTCATTATAAAAGAAAAAATCCAGCATCCCTGCCATAGCATCCGTATGCGTTTTGTAATGAGTTCTAGAAAATTGCTGAAAACGTTTTGCCGTTTCTCGTTTGAACCGAATGGTAATAAAAGCATCCATTTTTTCCTTTTTTTTAGAGTTTGACGTAAATCTATCCCTGTTTACAAGCCCTCCCGGGGCATTTGACGCAAATTTGAAAAATTTCTAAAAATTATATATTATTAAAATACTGACAATCAGCATTCTACATACAAAAGGGAATGCTTAACACCGCGCAGCGTGTTATCCTCTTGCTATTCCTTTTTGTTCGCTCCATCTTATAAAATTTCATACAAACAGGCCAATAGCCGTTTGCATAAACCTGAAACAAAAAAACCGATCTCTGTACTTTTTTGAATGCTTCAGTTATCCGTAAAAAGTCAAAATCGGGATCATTACAGGTGTCAATATTTACTGAATTCCAGTTTTTAAAAGGTACATTTTTATTCAGATAAGCAAGGGAAAGAAGTGAAATTAGATTTACTGAGTTTTCATATAGAATGGGGTCTGCGAGATGGTTTTGACCTCCTTGAAATGTCAAAAACCACCAAATAACATCAAATGAATTTTTTGGTCATTTTAAAGAAAATCTACCGATTTACTTTTTATATCCGGAGCGTTTTCCATTTTTGATTTTCAGGTTGAAAAAAGAAAATATAGGTTGAACTGAATACAACCTTGTCGGTTTTGATTTACTTCCCATAGAGCCGGCTGCTGTTACCATTTTTTGATATGCCTTTAACCAGGAATTTAGAATTAGGATAGGCCGCCCGGGAATCCCGACTTTTAGGAAGGGTCGTCTATAAGGCCGGCTAATTTCTAAATTCCGGAGCTTTGCTTTCTCAAAAAATGGGATACAACAGGATCGCTCGGGAAGGTGAATCAAATGACAGGGTGAAATTCCAACCGGCTCCGGTAAGTACAAAGCGAGAAAGGAGTTGAGATCCGGCGGACTCAGGTAAAAAAGTGCTTCCCGGAGTGAAGCGGTTCCGCTCCCGACTTTTTTCGGGATTGCAGATTAGCGCAACGAAGGGGATCAACTTTTTTGCCTGTGTCCAAGACCTTTTCGACGAAGCGCTTTCCCCGCAATACTGAACGTGTCTTTGGGGGAGTATCGGGATAAAGGGGAATGTGCTGAGGGGTTGGGTAGTTCTCATTCAAATTTTATCTGGAGTCACCGATGGGAAATAATGCACTGGAAGAATTTAGAAAATTAGCAACATGGTTTTTTTGTAATTAAGAAAGGAGTTGCTGCAAATCAACTCCATTTTTTGTGCACTTCCCATACCATAGGTACATAGTAATTGAGTTCAAAATAAGCTTGCGAGTGGGGAGCAGGTTGTTGATATTAAATATATAAACAAGGAGAAGTTCCATAATTTTATTAATTCTTACAACAAGTAGAAATAATTTTCTAGGAATGGATAAAACTTTTGAGAATTGCAATTTTTTTCGGTATTAGTTTTTAATTTTTTCGGTTGATAATGGAAATGTAGATTGCCTTTGGATTATGGAGGTTTTTATAGTTTGATGCATTGGTTCAACAGGATTTTTTGTCTCAAGTCGTTTAATGAGCGTATTTGCAGCCATAGCTCCTTGTTCTGTAGCTTGCTGGTCCACTACAGTAAGTGAAGGCATGTAGTTTTCTGCTAAAACTCCGTTGGTGAATCCTATGACAGAGATATCCTCAGGAATCTTATAGGAGTTTTTAAGCGCATATTTTATGGTGGAAATTGCTGATAATTCGTCTGCTGCTACTATCCCGTCTACTTTAATATCTCGCAATTGCTGCAGTAACAATTTTTCGAAAGAATTGTAATTTTCTATATTCAGGATGCAGCTTTGCATCCCAGTATTTTTAAGACCATCCAAATATCCCATCTTTCTTTTTTCCCCTACGCTGGTCCCGGAAATTGTAGAAAGGAAAATAATATTTTGGCAGCCTGTTTTTAACAAATGCTCTGTAGCTTCTTTTGCTGCCAATTGATCATTTATGCTTACTTTGTCGCAGATCATCCTCTCGAAAGTGCGGTCAAACATAACAATTGGAA
>Ga0307486_1000909_pt1 | contig 24773 bp, 30 predicted proteins | sample CBIW02metaG_FD_203663 | JGI IMG/M metagenome (GOLD analysis project Ga0307486, IMG submission 203663) | Sea-ice brine microbial communities from Beaufort Sea near Barrow, Alaska, United States - CBIW 0.2 | ecosystem: Environmental > Aquatic > Marine > Coastal | place: USA: Alaska | collected...
AAAATAAACTCCGGGAATTTTTAAATAAACACACTGAAAATATTCCATCAATTAAAGACGAAATACCTTATTTCGTTATTGAAAACGATGCCTACATCAGCTCTTATTTAAACACTTTATCTACAATTAGCACGGAAACTTCGGGTTTTATTGAAAATTTACTTTCGGTGAAATTTGAGGAAATAATGCTCTACCTTATCAATAAATATGGGAATAAATTTGAATTGTATTTACACTCTTTAATTTCAAAAGAAACTTCCCTATTTCAAAATGTGATAGAACGCAATGTGAATTCCAACCTGAAGCTGGAAGAGATCGCGTTTTTGTGCAATATGAGCCTTTCTACTTTTAAACGCCATTTTAAAAGTGAATATAATATAGCTCCCGGAAAATGGTTACAGGACAAAAGATTGCAAAAGGCTAAAGAAACATTGCAGGAAGGAAATTTAAATCCATCAGATATCTACCTGGATTTTGGTTATAACAATCTTTCAAACTTCAGTATTGCCTTTAAAAATAAATTCGGAATAAGTCCAAAGGAAATACAACAAGATTCCAAAAACGTCCTACACTCCTAATTTACAGACAATTAAACTTTTTGTTTGTCATCCAGTATTTTTATACTGAATAATATTGACCCTTTTTCATAAGTTTTTGAACTTTAGCGGTAACCTTCTCACTTCGCTCTCGCCATACATTTGCGCTGTTATTAAATCAGCTTTATCTGCTGTCAAATAACAATTGTTTAATTAAAATATACAAATATGGCAAATGTAACAAGACCGGATTTTAAAGAAAAATACGGCAATTTTATTGGAGGTAAATTCGTAGAACCTGTTAAAGGGGAATATTTTGATAATGTATCACCCATTGATGGGAAAGTGTTTACCAAAGCTGCACGATCTACCCAGGAAGATATCGATCTTGCCCTGGATGCGGCACACCAGGCGTTCCCAACCTGGAGCAAAACTTCTGCAACCGAGCGAAGTAATATGCTTCTCAAGATTGCCCAGGTAATGGAGGACAATCTGGAATACCTGGCAACTTTGGAAACCATTGATAATGGAAAACCAATCCGTGAAGCCCGCGCTGCCGATATTCCGTATTGCATTGACCACTTTCGCTATTTTGCGGGTGTGCTTCGCGCAGATGAAGGCAGTATTTCCGAACATGACCAACACACCGTAAGTATAGTTCTTCACGAGCCTGTAGGCGTTGTGGGTGAAATTATTCCCTGGAATTTCCCAATGCTCATGTTGGCATGGAAAATTGGTCCGGCCCTGGCAGCAGGATGTACCGTGATTGTAAAACCCGCGGAACAAACCCCAACAAGTGTCATGTGTTTGATGGAACTTATAGGTGATATTTTGCCTGCAGGAGTGCTAAACATTGTTACCGGTTTTGGAAACGAAGCAGGACAAGCACTGGCCACATCTGATAGTCTTGCCAAGATTTCCTTTACAGGATCTACTGAAACAGGACGTAAAGTGTACCACAACGCGGCAGAGAATATTATTCCGGTAACCATGGAATTGGGTGGTAAATCCCCAAACATTTTCTTCCCGTCCGTAGCCGATCACGATGACGCGTTTTTCAGCAAAGCAATTGAAGGTGCGTTGATGTTTGCCCTTAATCAAGGGGAAATTTGCACGACTCCTTCCCGTATTTTAGTTCACGAAAGTATTGCGGATCTCTTCATTGAAAAAATGCTAGAGCGAATCAAAAAAATCAAACCGGGAAATCCCCTCGACCCAGAAACCATGATTGGTTCCCAGGTTTCAAAAGCTCAATTTGATAAGATCATGAGCTATATAAATATTGGAAAAGAAGAAGGTGCTGAAGTATTGGCAGGTGGCGATGCCGGAAATTATGAAGGTGACCTCGAGAACGGATACTACATCCAACCAACTATCCTGAAAGGGGACAATAAAATGCGTGTTTTTCAGGAAGAAATTTTCGGACCTGTTGTGGCTTTAACAACCTTCAGCTCGACCGAAGAAGCCATTGAAATCGCAAATGATACCATTTATGGTTTAGGCGCTGGAGTTTGGAGTCGTGATGCCCACGAATTATACCAGGTCCCAAGAGCTATCCAGGCCGGTAGGGTATGGGTAAATCAATACAACACCTATCCTGCTCACGCCCCATTTGGCGGTGTTAAACAATCAGGATTTGGTCGTGAAAACCACAAAATGGCTTTGGACCATTACCGTCAGGTAAAAAATATGCTTGTTTCTTATGACAAAGAACCCGTTGGTTTCTTTTAAGTGAAATTGGTTTTGAATTTTCAACAAACCCCGGACTTGTCCGGGGTTTGTTTGTTTTAAACAACAAATTATTATTTTCTCTTCAGAATGTTTTCACGGAACTGAATGCGTTATTTTTAATATTATTTTTGGGTCTTCCAATATTTCCTTTTACCTATTTAAAATTATTCATAAATTATTTGGCTGATTTCGGCTACTAACCCTGTTGCGTTTGCTGATGGAATTTTAAATCGGTGAATTTAAAAAAAACAGGATTAAGAACGTTTTCTGTGGGAATTGAAAATATAACCTGGACAATAAATTAAATAAATTCAATATAGATGGAAGTGTTTTCTTTAAACCTGGGTTTAACTTTACAGCAGGTTACTTTACAACTTCCGGATCTTCAGATAATATTTTATACACTGCAACCAAAAGATAAAAGATTTTTGATCTATAATGTTCAGCATTATGTATCCAAAAGTTAGCAAAAATTTGAATTTCCTTTGTTGGGTACTGTTTTTATCGATTCGGTTTTTCTTTATTGAGCAAGTGAGTCGGTTTCAAACGCTATTTCGGTTTGTTTACTGACTTTTTTTGCCCTGGTTCGAACCATCATCCTGGTCGCTTTCTAGATTTTCGGAACCGTTTTCCTCGTCGATAGAATGCGTTTTTCGTAGGGAATTTTCCTTGATCGCTTTTTTCTTAAGGGCTATATAATAATTCTGTATGAGTTTAAGTTCATCCTCTGATAAATCTTCGGCGTCGATAAGACGATTGCTCGCGGATTCGGTCGCCGCCAAAATCTCGTTAAGCTTCATCTGAACGGCCACGGAATCCCTGTTTTGTGACTTTTGAATTAGAAAAACCATTAGGAAGGTTACTATAGTGGTGCCTGTGTTGATCACCAGTTGCCAGGTTTCCGAATAATCGAATATTGGACCGGTGGCTGCCCAGACAAGAATGATTGCAAAGGCAATCAATATTGCAGGTGTGCTTCCTGTAGCCAAGCTCACTTTTTGTGCAAAGCGTTCAAAAAATCCTTTTTTCATCTTCTTGGTTCCCATACTATTAGGTTTTTGACTCTTACCATCAGGGCAAGCTCTTAGTAAAGATAAGGTTTAAAAATCTTCAAATATTAGCTGAAAAACATAAATTAAGAGCTTCCCCAAAACAAAAATAAGGGATCCTCAAACATTTTTATTTTTTAAATTTCAGGTGGTAGTCTATTCCTTCTCAATAAAATCCAAATCGAGGACGTTAAAATTATTTGCTGCCTTAACCAATAGGGTAGAGCCAATAGTTTCAAATAGATCATTGGTTTTAAGAATAAATTCGGTTTGCTTTTCGATCTTGTAATTGGGAATACCTATCAATGTTAAATCTGTGGTCCCGGAGTGCTGTTTGATCAAATTATAAAATGCCTCTTGTTCCACGGCATTATCAATAATTTTTATATCGACAATTACCCTTAAATTTTCAACCAGTTCAGAGATTTTTGAATAGATAACATCATTGTCAATATTGTTATTGTTCACGAACAAAACCCTGATCTTTGTGTTTTGCCATCTGGGGGAAGCAATGATAAACCGGGCAATATTAAGCATCATTTCAGCATTCTTACTGTCGGTTTCCCTCCACCATAAATCGACGGTTTTATAGTTTCCAAATTTTGTTCTATTATCAAAATCCAGATACAGTAAATTATAATCCAAATGCAATAGGGTTTGTGTCATTTGGGAATATTCCTCAGAATCTTCCAGGCCTTTGGGCCAACCCATCATAATAGTATTGGGTTCAACGCCCGAAAACCCAAAGGTAGTGGCTATATTCGTTATGCCTTTATATATATTATCAACTTTTATTTGCCGTGCAAAAATCCCTAGATCGCTAAAAGTATCATCCCTCACTATTTGTTCGGTTTTTTTAAAGGGCTTATCATTATCTTTGCCCAAAACCAGTTTGAAATTAGTTACTATTCCTGTACGGCCGGAGATGGTTTTACACAGCTCCAGCAAGTAAGATTGATGTTCGCTTTGACCACTGAACAAAATAATATTTGGGTTCCAATTGGAATTTTCATCCACTTTGCCATCTATCCTTTTTAAACCTTTGTTCACTACATTTTCCCAAACACTTCGCCAAACATCATTGGATTGTAACTTCACCTCTTTGCGCTGCAATGCGAAATACAAGCCCGCAACAATAGCAAAGGCAGCGATCATGGCAAACATATCCAGTTTGAACATGACCGCAAAACAGGCTATAAATCCAAGTAGACCAACCCAGCGTTTAATTTTGAACGTGGGCTGAAAATCCGGATTTGCCCAACTTTCCAGGAAATAAGAAATATTTATAAAACCATAGGCGGTTAGGTAAAACATGGAAACCACACGCGCAATAACATCCAATTCTCCTATTAAAATACCGGCTTCGGCAATAATAAAAACCATGAACAAGGCATTTACAGGTTCGTTATTTCCACCTTTTCCTTTACTGAATATTTTTGGGGTTACCTTATCAATAGACATGGCCTGCAAAATTCTGGGTCCCCCCAAAATCCCTCCTAAAGCCGAAGATAAAGTAGCTCCCCAAATTCCGGCGACAAGTGCCGGAGCAAACAGGGCCATTTTCATTAAAAAATTGTAATCTGTTTTTAATACTTCGGATTCAAAATTAAACGCGATAAAAACAGCAAGTCCAAGATAAACTATCAGGCCTACACCAATAGCCGATAACGTACCTAAAGGAATTGATTTTTTCGGGTTTTTTAGATCCCCGCTCATGGCAATACCGGCAGTAAAACCGGTAACAGCAGGAAAAAATACTGCAAACACGACTTCTAAAGAAACCGAGCCTTCGGTAGAAAACAGGTTTATAGTTTCTGGCGCAACTTCAGTGGTTCCCAAAAAAATGGAAATCAACGAAATGACAATTGCCGCAAGGATAATAAATTGCGCTTTGAGCGCGACCGTGGTGCTAATTAATGCTAAAACCGTAAGTGATATCAATGCAAGGGTACCTGTTAACCTAATATCATTGATCGTATTACCAAAACCAAAATAATCATTAAAGCTTTCAGCAAACCCAACCAAATATAAAGCGATCGAAAAAGCGGTTCCAACATATAATGCGATGCCTATTGAGCCTCCAATAGGGATTCCCATAGATCTTGATAACACGTAATAAATACCGCCAGCGCCAATTTTTTTGTCAGATGCCACAGATGATACACTTAAACCTGTTGTAACTGCAATAACGTGTGCAATGATTATAATTATGATAGCACCAAATAAGCCGGCATTACCAACAACCCAACCTAAACGCATGTACATTATTACCCCTAAAATGGTCAATAACGATGGTGTGAAAACGCCCTCAAATGTTTTATATCTCCCTTTTTCGGCCATAATTTGGGTCTTCTTCAATGAATGCTCACAAAAGACATAGTGAATATAGGAAATCTTTGCATTGTATTTAGTTTCCTTATTATGTTACTTTGCATTGGAAAAGCAATAGATTCCGTTTGCTGACCTTTCTTCCAATCTTCCAAAAAATTTTCGTCCCCAAAGCTTCTTTTACTAAAGTTAATGAAACACTTTTTCCAAGAAACGACGATAGGAGGGAAGCATAAAAAGTGTTTCATTAACTTATATCTCTACAAATTTTTAAATAACCAACTAAATTTCCACCAAGGGCTCTTGGTTTTTAAATCAACTTGTGAATGAGTTGGATTAATATTGTTGAAATATCTTTCCTTATCTTTTATACTTTCATCTCTACCTATCTTTATCATCTCTTTATTCCATCTTGGAGCCCATTCAATTACATTTTCTGTAATCCAGTAATGAGACTGACACGGAAAGCTCCCATTACCAATTGATGGACTTAAAGAAACTGACCTACCATTAAATGTTAACTTCCAATCAGTAGGAGATAGTGGTGTTACTGTTTTTATTCCACAACCACAAGCACATTTATGTATTGCTGTTCGAAACCTAATAGATATATATAAAACATTATCTTCAAGCTCTTTTGGAATGAATTCAACAAATCTATGCTCCAGTCTCATCATTCTGAATTTTATTTGCACTTATGCGATAGAACATATTATGCTCATTTGTAAGATCATGATAAAACCCATAAAGTTTTTTCCATTTTATCACTGCAAAGCCCGCATTTAATAAGTTTAATTCAGCAGTCTGAATATTTTTATACTCGTTATCTGGGTTATCTTGATAAGATATATATGGGCTATTCCAGAAATGATCATAATTATTAGCATTACCTATCGTATTTCTTATGAGTCCAGTTAATGCTCCATTTTTATAATCAACACCAATTCCAGAGTCAATAAAAGGAATGTTATTTAATTCAAGAAACTTAATTATTTTTTTCTTAATGTCACCTTTATCAATACTTAAAAAGACAAAGGTAAATTGAAGAAGTTCATTAAATTTCTCCTCAGTTAAATAATAAGGATGGCTAACAATTTTCTTATGCATTCTTGAGTAAATAGATTCAAAATATTCAACCTTTTTTTTGGGAATAATTAAATCATCTATAGAAGAAGCACTGGGCGAACGAAATGCATTATTGTTGTAAAACCAATCACCATCAAAGATATGTATCTCTTGAACAGGAACTTTAGAAACTAAATCCAAAATATATGAACCTGTACCCCCAAGACCAACAATGCCAATTTTTTGATTTTCAAAATTCTTAGTTAGTTCCTTTAATTCAGGTTTATTTGAGTTAGTATCTGCATAATTAAAAACCGTTTCCTCATTAGTAAGTTCTCTTTGCTCTCCTTTTTCGGTCGCGTGTTCATCTATTGCTTTAGCCGGTGCGGTTATCATATTAATATAGGTAGTCATTTTATGAAAGTAATCACTATAGCCATGTGGCTTAGGCAAACTTGAAAAATGAAAATTAACTTCAAAACCATCTGCGATTTCTTGTTTATTAGGATTAACAACAATATTAAATGGTTTTCCATCCAATTTACAAGGCATTTCACCTTGAAAATAAGTAGTATGCTCAGGATTGGGTTGAGTACTATGACCTGCACGTTGTAATCTGGATACTAAGATACCATACTTGACTTCTTTAGAAGATGTTAGATATGGTATCCTATAAATGAATAAGAAGTCATTCTTAATATCCATTACCAGATTTAATTTCTGTAACCTTTGAAGGTCTTCACTATGATTTATCAGTTGCTGTGACATCGAATTGAGTATCTTCTTTAATTTTTACTTCTTGACCTTCTGCTAATGTTCCATCCTTATTACCTTGTGCATCAGCATATACTACTTGATATTCTGTGTTCGGGTAAGGTGGCTTTGGAAAAGCAAGCTTTGTTACCTGATTAAATGAAATAGTTTTACCTATCCATTTTTCTGGAGTAGCGTTAACATAAATTGTGTACTCCTTGTTTTGCCCTGGGGCATCTTCATTTTTACCTTTTTCTTCCATAATTTAAATTTTTTGGGTTTATAACTTATTTATTAGACTATGCTCAAATCATTTAAAAAATTGCCATAATTTAAAAACTATAATTGATTAACATGTCTTTCAATAGTATATGCTTATTATCAAATATTTTTTGCCACCTTTATGGAAATTTTTTTTTCAACATGAGCATATTAAAGTGAGATATGGCTATAGCAACTAAAAAAGAAATATTAGAACACCTCGAATCTATCGATATGAATGAATTATTAGATAGAATGGAACATTATGTTCAAGGTCGTTTTTATAGTAAATCTGAAAGTGTAAGAAAGGGGTTTGATTATTTAGACTTCTGCTATAACGTTCTCATTAAGGCATGTGATGGTACAAGAAACTGGGATAAAGACAAAACATCTTTTGAAAAATTTATTTTTGGGGCTTTAAAAAGTGATTTATACAACTTTTTCAGAAAACTTAAAAATGAAAATAAAGATTCTTCTCAAAAGTATAAAAACCAAAACAATGACAATGAAGTTTATTTAATTGAAGTTAATGAATATGTTGAATTAAACGAAGTTGAAAATCAAGAAAAACCAGAAAATTTAGACTTTGAAGATATCTCTAGGGACACTTTATGCTCACTTAAAGAGCAAGGAGCAGATGAATTAGAGTTAGCAGTATTTGAAGGCTGGCTCTCTGGTTATTATAAGCCAAAGGAAATTGCAGAACTTAACGATACTACAACCTTTGAAGTCAACAATGCAATCAAAAGGCTGTCGAGAAAAACACTCAAATTACAAGAAAAATGGATAAGCTTAAAGAAATAATTGACAAAGGATTTACCGAGAGTCATCTTTCTGGAGACATTAAAGATATTCGAAAAAGTTTATCGGATTATGGTGTTGATTTAACGGCAAATTCAAAGAGACAAGACAAATTAATAAAACAGTTGAAGTTTAAACTTCGAGCTTCTATTAATGAAGAAAAAGATAATGCTTTGTTGCAAAAGGCTGTTGAGTCATTTCAAGATGCAATTCAAAAAGGATTAGATAAACCTATTGCATATTTGAATCAACTGATTAAAGAAAATAGGGTTGAATTTCAATTTAATAAACTTGATAAGTTAAGTAAAGATGAATTAAAAGAAATAATCAAAGACCAAAATTTGATTGAAATTATTGAATTACTTGAAAACGAATAATAAAGGAAAAAATAAAGCAAAAGAGGTTTTAGAAGAAATTGGTTTTGAAGAAGTTACTGATGTTTCTAATGCTGATTTAGTAAGAGGTTTTGGTGTTATTTTTATTTTTGAACCACTTGATAATGCAGATGGTAAAATAATTAGGGGGGAAAAAAGAACAATAATAAAAGTTAACTCATCAATTCCTTACCCTGCAAGAATTCGTTTTATTATAGCTCATGAATTAGGACACTTTTTTTTACATAAAAAATTAGAATTACACACTGATAATTCAAAAACACTTAACTGGTTTAATTTAGAAAATCAAGCTAAAAGAGGATTACAAGAATTTGAAGCAAATGATTTTGCCTCTGAATTTTTAATGCCCGAAAATAAATTTAGAGACTTTGTTTATGGGAAATATTTTAGTCCTGATTTAATTAAAGAGCTTTCTATTAGATTTAAAACCAGCTTAACATCCATTGTCTATAGATTGATAACACTAGACATTTGTCCTTTGTTTGTTGTATTTATAGCTAATGGTATTGTGAAATATTGGCTTAAATCGTCAGATTTAAGGTGCTGGGTCGAAGATTTAACAAAATTACCACCTCCAGAAGATTCTGTTGCCAGAGAGTATATTAATGCCGATTATGATTTTGTTTACACAGGAAATGAAAAGGCACAAGAAATAAGTCGTTCAACTTGGTTTAAATTGAATGAAAATCAAGAAGACAGCGATTTTTTAGAGTATTGTATCCCAACTAAGCAATATAAAACAATAATAAGTATAATTTGGGAAGCTTAAAATGACCTCATAAAATTTTGGATAAAACAACTCTACGAAGCCAACTGATTAATAGCTTAATGACCGAAGTTAGAATTATTCTTTAGTAACGTAAGCTACAATAAGTATTATCCCAAATTGTATTTAGGGTTTGAATTTTAAAATATTATAATAAAAAGTATGGATAAGCAAGGAGCAGTTACACTTTTACGTAAAGCACTTAACATACCAGACGCAGAGTTTAGAGATGGACAATGGGAAGCTATTGAGAAACTAACAGTTAATAAAGAAAAACTCTTGGTAATCCAACGTACTGGTTGGGGAAAAAGTTCGGTGTATTTTATAAGTAGTAGAATATTAAGAGATCAAGGCAAAGGACCAACCATTATTATATCGCCTTTATTAGCATTAATGCGCAACCAAATTGAAGCTGCAGAGCGTTTAGGTATTAAGGCAGTATCTATTAATTCTAATACTTTTGATCATTGGAATGAAATTAAGAAGTCTGTATTAAATGATGAAGTAGATGCACTTTTAATTTCACCAGAAAGATTAGCTAACGAGGGTTTTATAGATGATGTATTATTTCCTATAGCTGAAAAATCGGATTATTTGTAGTGGATGAGGCGCATTGTATTTCAGATTGGGGTCACGATTTTAGACCAGATTATAGACACATTGTTGGCATTTTAAAAGTAATGCCTGAAGGAATGCCAGTTTTGGGTACTACTGCTACAGCTAATGATAGAGTAGTTTCAGATATTAAAGAGCAATTAGGAGGAATTAATGTTTTAAGAGGAGCATTAACAAGAGACAGTTTAAAACTCCAAAATATTGTTTTAAAAGATCAAGCATCTCGATTAGCTTGGTTAAAAGAAAATATTCCAAATATAGATGGTAGTGGAATTATATACGCTTTAACTATTAGAGATGTAATAGCAGTGACAGAATGGTTAATTGAATGTGATATCGATGCTGCTGCTTACTATTCGGGAGTTATGGATGATAATTTTGATAGTACCGCAAAATATCGAGAACACTTAGAGGATGCTTTGTATAACAATGATTTAAAAGTCTTAGTTGCAACTACAGCTTTAGCAATGGGTTATGATAAACCAGACCTGAACTTTGTAATACATTTTCAAGCACCAGATTCTATTATAAGTTATTACCAACAAGTAGGTCGTGCAGGAAGAGCAATAAATAGTGCTAATGGAATTTTATTATCAGGTCATGAAGATGCTGACATTCATAATTATTTTAGAAATTCTGCTTTCCCACCAGAATACGTAGTTCAAGATATATTACAAGCACTTATAGACCATGATGGATTGTCAGTTAAAGAACTTCAAGAAGTTTTAAATATAAAAAAAGGAGTAATAGAGAAAACACTTAAATATTTAAGTGTTGAAGAACCATCTCCAATTATTTATGAAAAACCAAAATGGAAACGCTCAGCTGTATCTTTTACAATGGATACGGAAAAAATAGAACGTTTAACTAATCAACGTGTATTAGAATGGGGAACTGTTCAAAATTATATAAATACAAAGGACTGTTTAATGACTTTCTTGCAAAGAGAATTAGATGACCCAAACATTACTAATTGTGGAAAATGTGCAAATTGTTTGGGTAAATCAATAGTACCAGATTCTGTTTCTCATAATAATATAATAGAAGCTTCTATTTATTTAAAGCATTCTGAATTTGATATTTTGCCAAGAAAGCAAACTATTAGTAATGCCTTACCTGAATATGATTGGCCATTTAGAATACCAGCAGACTTACAAGCAGAAACAGGTAAAGTACTTTCTCGTTGGGGAGATTCTGGTTGGGGAAAAATGGTAGCAGATGATAAGCATTCGGGCTATTTTAGAGATGAGCTAGTAGATGCTATGTATGAAATGATTGTAGATAGATGGAAACCAGATCCATTTCCCGAATGGTTAACATGCATTCCTTCATTAAGACATCCAGAATTAGTGCCAAATTTCGCAAAACGATTAGCAGGGAAATTAGGAATACCTTTCAAGCCTATTATTATCAAAGCTAAAGATACCAAACCACAAAAAGAACAGGAAAATAGTTTTTATCAATGTCATAATTTAGATGGCGTTTTTGAAATTGATGGAAAAGTTGAAAATAAACCCGTATTTTTGGTTGATGATGCAGTAGACTCAAGATGGACGTTTACAATAGCAGCAATATTATTAAAAAAATCAGGTTCAGGTTTGGCGTATCCAATTGCCTTAACATCAACATCAGTAAGTGACTAAAATGATTTCAGAAAGAACAAAAGCTATATTACTTTTAACTTCCTATTTTTCCAAGGATGTAGATAAAAAGAACAAACCTTTATCTTTATTAGAATGGAACAGAGTGGTGAGATGGTTACAATCTAAACAACTTAAACCAGAAGACCTTTTAACTGTTGATTTAAATTCGCTTTTACTAAATTGGAGAGACACTACGATTTCAAAAAATAGAATTGTTGAGCTTTTAGAACGTAAAATGGCGTTGGCAATTAAATTAGAAAAATGGTTTAAAGCAGGTGTTTGGATAATTAATAGAAGTGATGAAGCCTATCCTAATAGTTTAAAGAATAAATTAAAGGATAAAGTTCCGCCAATTTTGTTTGGTATTGGAGACAAAAGCTTATTAAATAAAAATTATATAGGAATTGTTGGTTCAAGACATATTTCTGAAACTGATATTACAACCACAAAAGAAATAATTAAACAATTATATACTCAAGACTATGGAGTTGCATCAGGAGGAGCAAGAGGTATTGATGAACATTCAATGACAGGTATTCTTGAAGAAAAAGGTTACGCATTAGGTGTGCTTGCAGATGGTTTGATTAAAAAGTCATCTTCCTCAATCTATAGAAAATATATTATTGATAAAAGGCTAGTTTTGATATCCCCATTTAACCCAGAAGCAGGTTTTAATGTAGGTAATGCAATGGGTAGGAATAAATTTATTTATGTGATATCTCAAGCAACTATTGTTGTGAAATCGGAAACAAAAGGAGGAACATGGGAAGGAGCAAATGAAAATTTAAAAAACAACTGGGTTCCATTGTGGGTTGCACATCCTACTGAAAATAAAACTAATAGAGGGAATTTTGAAATAGTAAAAAATGGAGCGCGTTTTTTACCTAAAGAATTTAATGTTTCAAATATTATTAATACAATAGATAAATCGACAAAAGTTCAAGGTTCTTTATTTAATTATAATATAGAAAATGAAATAGAAGTATCTAAAAATATAGCTCAAGAAAGCGAAGTTAAATCAATAGCAGTAATAAAGTCTAAAGCTTCTTTAAGCTCTGATAATGTTAAAACAAGTCTTGAGAAATTAACATTCTTTGACTTGTTTATTTATAAATTATCATTTTCTTTTAAAGATAAAGAGTTTAATAAAGAAGAAATTTTGAAGCTTTTTGAATTAACTCCAAAACAAATTGATGACTGGTTAAAAGTAGCAGTTAAAAATGAAATTATTCTAAAAAACACACATCCAGTAAGTTATCTAGTGAATCCAAAGGTTAAGAAAAATGTATTTGATAAATAAAAAGCTAGTTCAAAGCAATCTTAAGGAGTTGCAACGTTTCCTAAAATATAGCGAATGAGCCGTGATTGTTTCCATCCCGAAGCTTCGGGAATATGCAGTCTTTATTTTTTTGTTTACTCGCGCTCGTTCTTATTTGATAATTAAGAGCTCGTGAATCTCCTTCGTTTATTTCTTTTGCTGTCGTCAGTTGAGCGCCAGTCGAGAACAAGGCAAAAGATAATGAAAACGCGAAAAACAAGTTTAATTGAAGTTCTACATATAACAAGTGTATAGAAATTATCCCACAAAGTAATTTTATACTCTTGAGGCAATCCAAATCTTGTTAAAACTATTTTTTTTGTTACATTTGGAACTTTTGAATAAATAACTATGATAAAATTTTTAAAATTAATGATAATTTTAACTGTATTAACGGGAACCAACAAGCTTCAGGGACAGGATCGATCTGTAGATTTTGATAAGAATTTCACCCATGTGGTATATTTTTATTTAAACAATCCCGATAATCCCGAAGACAGATCGGCATTTGAGAATTCGCTTAAAAAGTTCCTGGATAATAGTTTGTATGCAAAAACCAAATTTATTGGGATCCCTGCAGAAACTCCCAGGGATGTTGTGGACAATTCATATACATATTCGCTGATCCAGACATTTCCTTCAAAAGAAATCCACAATAAATATCAGGAAGAACCCGCGCATCTTGTTTTCATTGAAGAATCTTCTCATTTATGGAAAAAAGTTCAGGTCTATGATTCGGTAGGCATTTATTGATCCAAATCTGTTACACAAATGCATTTCACATTATACTTCCTTTAAACATAAGGGATGTCTTTTGCTGTGTGAATATAAAATATAACTTGAATCTTTTAATTTTCATTTGCGCTCTTATTTTGTTCTATAATTTATAGTATGTAAAGCTTTTTTTATTATATTTGTCGTCATTGGTTTTCATTTAGCGATATAAACCAAAAGCCGTTTAACTTCTTATAGTTAGGCGGTTTTATTTGTTTAATCAAATTCTTATAAAACGTCGTTAAAACCCTAACGGGAGTTAACCGCGGGCTAGAGACTAATAAAAATTAAAACCGTTTGGGGTAATATATCCAAGTTGCTTTCCGATTAAATGCTTACCACCTTTTTTATAATTGATGATTTCGTAAAACTTGATATATTTAAATTGTGGATATTTGCGCCAGTAAAAAATTAAATTACCGTGCGTTTGTCGAGAAACGCGAATCCAAAAGTATTTTTTATTTTCTAATACAACTTTTGCAACTGCCTGAGATATTCTATTATTTGACATCTATTTTCATTTAGCATTCACAATATACTATTTTTTAATAAAAAATTAATGCCGTTTACCGATTAATCGACAAACGGCATAAATTAAAAATGATTATTTTGAATATTTATGGACATTGGAAGTAATCATATCCTTCAAAATCTTGTAAAGTTCGAGTTTTATTTACACCTCCAACAAACCTATAATTTACAGTAAAATCTAAACCTTGTCGATGTTGTGTATTTGCAGTAACAATTGATACCGCCAACGGATCCACAGACGTAAAAAATACTACTCCCTCAATCAAAACTTGATAATATTCACAATCTCCATAAAAATCTAAACGCATCGCAGTTAATGGAGTTTCAATGGATCCAACCGGAAACAAACCAACTACATCAACTGGTTCATAACTTGCTTTGATCAATTTTGAAATTTCAATATTATCAGTAAAAAGCGCAGTATCAGGATCAAAAGTTACAAATTGTAAAATCGGATCTTTACTATTAACAACAGCAGCATACCCATTTGGTTCTGAAATATATTTCGGATTCCACATAGTAAGATTTGATCCAGCTGGATTTATATAATGCTGTGAAAAAGAATCTCCTGGCTGTTCAACACCAACCCAAGAACGATGTAATTCATATTTTTTCGCATCCAGAACATCAACTTCAGAAATAAAGTGAGTAGTTAATGCAATCGGATCATAAAAAACTTCATCATCCACAAAACCCCTTTCAGTTCTTACTAATCTAAATTGACCCCACATGACCTGATTCATATCAACATCAAATAAACATTCTAGCAAAGAATATGAAAATAATTTCGCCCTGGTTAAAATTGTATCATTAAAAAAAGTTCGTACACCTGCTAAAATACTTGCGAATATTATACAATTAAAGACTTCTTTTAACTCACAAAATTGCAACCCTTCAAAATTTATTATTCTATTAGCAGGTTGAAATCGATGTTTTTCAACCATATTCAATGACATATCATTGAATTGAACAAAAATTTCAAATGGCGTCAAAATTAAATTACCAGGATCTTTAATCGCCCAAAGCATTCCTTCATCAACGAACCCAACTATTAAATTTTTTTCAGGAATAATAATTTGACCATAAGGATCTGAAAAAGCTTCCTCATATTTTAATCGCTCATTTAAATAGATAACATTCATAATTTTTTATTTTAAGTAAAAAAGGCAATACCCTTGATAGATATTGCCTTTTAAGGTGTTTTTGATATTTTTTATTTATTTTCTTATTTGACTTTCAAAATAGAATAAAGCTTTTTATCCAGCATATTGGCTAAATCAGTACTTAAACTTCGACCCTTTGCGTATGACTTAAAATATAAATCTGAAACAATTTCAAACTCATGCAATTTTAAGGGATATAAAAGATTATAAACTTTTTCGTCATCTTCGGTCCAGTGCCGAGGATCATAATATTCATAAGCAGTTCCAAGAGCATCAGCAATTTGAGCGGCTAAAGCCTTATATACATTTTGCGCCCCGGTTTCAATTATACCTTTTTCGGCTAAAATATCCCGGGCATCCCCATCTTTGTCAACCGGTTCAATTTTTCCTTTTTTTTTCCACCAAAACCAAGCAACGACAATAATAATAAATAGTACAAGTACATACCAGTAATTTTTTAGAAGTGAAATTATTTTAATCATAACATTGATTTTTTAAAAATTTAAATTTATTGCCTTTGGTTTTTTTAAATTCCGAACTTTTGGAACTCTTTTAAATCGCTGCCTTTCATCCGGTTTGAACTCCTCATAAAGATATTCTATAACACGAAAAGCAATATAAATAACCAACAGATAAACCACCCAATGAGAATATTTTATATAAATGGGCAATCTTAAATTTCGACGAACATTAGACCATTTTTGTAAATACGCTTTATCTTCTGCATAATTACTATTTACAGTTGATGCCATAAATAAGTCATTATTTTGATTAGATATTTCAAAATAATTTTGCCGTTGGAAATAATCCCGGACAGAATTATATAAACTTGAAAAAGTAGCGTGACCATTATTTTCACCATTAACACTATTCGCCCTAATCGACGGTTTTCGCATTCCAAAAAGATTTTTATTTTCTTTAAAAATCTTACTGGTGAAGTCTCCGGTTTCATGTTTGGCCTGCGCATAAATTACTTCTGTTGAAATCCTTTTATACCCATACCATTGCTTCAATAGGCTGATATAAACCCAAATTAGAACTTTATTCATCATCTGCGGATAGTTTTTGAATTTCAGTTTTAATCATTTCTAATGCCTGGACTATCACAATAACCACAGGGGCATAGCGAATCAACCAACCAATTATACGAGTAATAGAACCTAATTTTTTCATTTTGATTAAATTTTAAATATTTGAATTAATTTTTATTTGGTCATTGTTCCAAAGTAGCCAGTAACTTTTTTCCCGGATGATGTTTTCCCAGAACCGTTAGGGGTTATTACCATTCCCATATCCTTGAGAACTATTACTTTTGTTGCAATATTCATTAGGCACGGCATTAACTTTTTATGCCCGGAGGTTTTAAACTCGACAGTAGCCATCATTTTTAAATATTTATTTCCGGTTTTGCTTTCCACCTTATCACCAGATGCATAATAAGGGGCAACCGTAGCAACTATTAAACCCTTCGATTTGGATTTGTTCCAGGCATTACAGATAATCATATCCGTAAATTTTCCTTTTCTTATAACCGTATAAGTCGCACCGGATTTTTTGGAAGGTTGCTGATTATTTCCATTATTTCCGTTATAATTATTTCCGTTATTACCGTTATAATTATTTCCGTTATTACCGTTATAATTATTATTATTTTGATTCCAAGCCATAATTTTAATTTTTTCTAAAATTTTGGTGATTATTCCCCCCATTAGTACGCCTAACAAGCAAGTAAACAGCCAAGACAAGCACAAGCAGACCGCCTAAAATATACGCCCAGTTTGATTTTAAGGTGGTCAAAATTACCGATTCCCCTAAATTTGGCGATGTTTTTTTAGCCCCGACAGTTTGCACCACATTATCTACTAAATTGGCGCCCAACTTTTTCGTTGCTAACTGATTTTGCAAATCAGCTATTTCCTGTTTTTGCGCCTCTGCCGTATGATTAAGCCGAATATCTTCGCCCTTTTGCCAAGCCGCCAAGCCTGCGCCACTCCCCAAAATTCCACCGGAAACCTTTGAAGCAGCACCCCGAATTAAATTACCTACCCAAGTCCCCCCGGTTTTCCTTTTAAAAATATTACTGAAAAATCCCATAATTTATTTTTTGTTTTGAAATTAAATTTAAAACGTACTAACCATATTTTTAAAAAATAGGTTTATTGGATTGTCAGCTTTTTTCTTAATGTCAATATTCATAACACGATTAAATTCATTGACAAGTGGAAATGTTACCAGTCCAGGTAAGTCAAAACTTACATTGCGTTCACCAAATGCAAGGGGATCAGCAATTGAAGTTGAAACCAATTTAACCGCATCCACATCGCGCGAAATGGCTTTTATCTCATCCGGGGTATATTTACAAACTAAACCGGAAGAAAAGGCTACATTCATTTCAATAATGGTATCAACACCTTCAATTAACATTAATTCCTGTTCAGAAACTTCAAAACGTCTTTGATAATCACCAAGCAATAAATTTTTACGCCCAAATTTTGAAACGGTATTTCCAAGTTTAGGATATTCCATCCCATTAATTGAATATGTAATTCCAGCTTTTAATCCGTCCAATTTAATTTTAAAGGCTTCGCCTTCCAATAAATTTGAAGAACCCTCTTCACAAATTTCAGCTAAAACAGAACAAATCCCATCCAATTCATATATTGCCGGATTCCCAACCGTTGAAATTGCCAAAAATGCTTTTAATGGAAATTCAGCAGGTAAAATTTCCGTGTTATTTCCATTTGCCCGCTCGATAAATGCAGTTATAGTTTCATTTGTCAATGCTGCAAATGGTTGATCCATTGAAAACAATAAAGCACCAATCGGGCGGGTAACACTCAATTGATTTGTTTTTAATTTTCCTGTGTCTTTGTAAATTTCCATTATTTTGTCATTTTGATTTTAATTATTTTAACAAATATCAGGACATAAAAAAAGGACAATTTTTAAATTGCCCCTTTATTGAATTTTATTGGTCATAATTGCCCTTTTTTGAACTTTACATATTAACCGGGTTAGGTATTTTTAAATAATGACTTATATGTGAGATTGTAACCAATTTTATTCCATAGTGTTCTTTTACATCTTTCAATAAATTTTTTGCACTATGTTCACAAATATTCATTTTAATAGCTAATTCCTTTGCAGTAACTTTAGTTAAATTCATTTTTGTAGGTTTTTTAAAAGCTTCAATATGCTCAATTAATGTTAAAATATTAGTTTGGCCATAAACAGCCCAATATTCAATTGTATCAAATTGTTTCATTTTAATAATTTAGTTTCATTAATTAAAAAATCAATATGTATAAATTGTAATGGTTTCAATTTTTTCGATTGTTCCCAAAATTGACAAGAATCAAAAAAATGGTTCACTGTATCAGAAAGAGCCGTACAAGTTGACATTTTCGGCGCTGGCGATCCGGTAACTATTTTTGAAAATTTACACGAAAGGCATTTTTTATTAAAATTTCGCATAACCTCGGCTGTAGTTCGCTTATTAATATAAATTTCGGTCATCCCAAAACTGTTTTAAAATTTTCCAAATCAAAAATGACCATAATACTGCAAATGTTACTACAATGTACCAAGCAACGTTAGTAAATGCGGAGTTAATTAATTCATTCATATTAATTTAATTTTTGGAGTTACTTAATTTGAGTTATTTGTAATAATTCTCCAGTATCAAAATCTATGGAATCGCTATATTTTTCGACCTGATATTTAATTTTTTTATAATCGAGTAATTTTAACAAGCCATCATATCCCAGGGAGAGATAAGCGTTTATAATATGCGGCTGTAATTGTTTTTGTGTAATTTGTTTCCAGGCTTCAATATGAAATTGCACCAAAACTTCCTTAATATCAATTTTTTGGCATAATTCTGAATCAGTTTCATCCTGTTCAACTTCGGGATAGGCTTTTCTTAAATTTCGACCAAATGAAATTCGATGTTTGCCTTTTGTTACTTCCGAATATGCACGATATAAATTAGCAAGTTTCCAATGCTGCGATCCATTAGCATAATCCTTTAAAGCCAATTTTTTAAGCATTCCAAATGGAGTAATACCCTTTGAAGTTTTTAATTGTTCCGATGTTAATTCTTTTACAGCATCCCATTTGGCCATATATTCCGAAGCGCCTTTAATCCCATAACAAATTTGAGCATCCTGACCTATTTTTTTTGCTCCGGTAGAATTGCACCAGAAAACAATACATTTTTCCTGAAAATTTTGAATTACCCGTTTATTGTCATCAATATCCAGATTGTAAAAATTCAAAATATGTAAATGGGGATGCCAACCATTCAAATATTTCCAAGTAATTTCAACAGATTTAATTTGGCCTAATATTTTTCCATCAGTTTCAGCGCCTTTTCTTTTACAACCGCTGCGGAATTCCCTAAAAAAACGTTGCTTTTGTAAATTCTCATATTTATCAATCAATTTATTGAAAGTTGTATATAATTCATCTTTTCTGTTATGGGGTAAAGTCAAGGTCATAAATCCCATAGCTTTATGTTCCCTTTCGTGAGCCTTGGCAAGTGCGTAAATAGTAGATTCACGTCCTTTCATTATTTTTAGAGAACATACCGGGCATCTCCAAATCATTCCACATGATGCCAGTTTATGATAATGTATTTTGTCATCCGTACTTTTTACAATATCAACAGTCGGGGCCATTGCTACACTTTCAGAATTACCCTTTAGAATTCCCATTGAAACGCCGCAAGCTTCCAAAGGCGGCTTAAATTTTTTGTCTTTATGGGCACGGACTGTATTATCCCATTTTTTACGCTCTTCGTTTGTCATTAATCCAGCCGCTAAACGTCTCATTTTAAACAGCATAACCCTGTTTAAGTTTGAATTGTGGTATATGAAATCCCTATAAGTAGCGAGAGAAAACCCTCCGGGGGTCGATTTTAGCTTAAAGTCCTGATTCATAAGGATTTGAGCTTTTTCCTTTGTATTATAATTTATATTATGTAAAATAGAATATTTACAAAACCCATTTATCCCTTTTTAGTGCTGGTTTTAAGAAAATGGATAAATAACAACTTTCCGAAGTTCTTCCAATTCGTCAGCAGCGTAAAAAGAAAACAAGCTTAAGCCTATTCATAATGTTTGGGAACCTCAAAATCCCTCAAATAAATCTGCTCTTAATTTTCCTGTTGTCGCCAAGACCCTTTATTTCTAAACTTTATCGTTCAAACAAACCCCGGTCCTTTTTTGTTTTTCCCTAAATACTTCAGACTTTAAGCATTTTAAGTTCTATCTTTTAGAATCAATAAGTTATTTTTGCCCGATGCAAAAAAATCTCCGGACTTCGCAATTGGAATTTGTGGCGCTTATGGCGTCCTTGATGTCTGTGGTGGCATTAGCGATCGATGCCTTATTGCCGGCCCTGGATATTATTGGGATCACCATTGGGACTACCCAAACCGTGGATAACCAATTGCTCATCACGATGATTTTCCTTGGTCTTGGATTTGGCCCTTTGGTTTTTGGCCCCCTTTCAGATAGTATAGGGAGAAAACCGGTCGTGTACATGGGTTTTGCCCTGTTTATCCTTGCAAGTTTCATCTGTGTAAATTCGACAAGTTTGGAAATGATGGTTGTGGGAAGGATCTTGCAGGGAATTGGCCTTTCGGCCCCCAGAACAATGAGTATTGCCATTATCCGTGATATGTACAGTGGGGATTATATGGCGCGTATCATGTCTTTTGTGACCGTTGTTTTTATATTGGTTCCCGTGGTTGCCCCGGCTTTGGGTAAATTTGTTCTTGATCAATACAACTGGCGCGGGATTTTCTATATTCAGGTACTCATTAGTATTTTGGTTTCCTGGTGGTTTTGGAAACGACAGCCTGAAACATTATCAGTTCAATGCCAGAAGAGCTTTTCCAAAAAGGGTTTTATAGGTGAATTCAAAGAACTGATAAAATATAAAAAAACCATTGGTTTCACCGTTATTGCCGGGTTTATTACCGGGTCTTTTATGGTTTACCTAAGTAGTGCCCAGCAAATATTCCAGGATCAATATAATTTGAAGGAAGAGTTTCCGTTCATTTTTGCCGGCCTGGCAATATCCATAGGTTCGGCCGTTTTCCTCAATGGAATATTGGTTGTAAAGTTTGGGATGGAAAAATTGATCACCATGGCCCTGGTTTCCTTTTTTGTGGTCTCGGCGATATATGTTGCCTTGTTTTATAATTCCCCAAATCCGGATGTTCTTGTTTTGTTCCTGTTTTTTGCGTTGCAATTTTTTAGTATTGGTTTTCTCTTCGGGAATTTACGCGCAATGGCCATGGAACCCGTAGGGCATATTGCCGGGATCGCTGCAGCCGTAACCGGCTTTATTTCCACTATTATGGCAGTTCCTATAAGTATCTTTATTGGCAGGTTTATTTCTGGAACAGCTTTGCCCCTGTTTATTGGTTTTTCAATATGCGCGGCCCTGTCAATTGCTTTGCTTATTTACTTAAAAATAGACGAGAAACGAGCCACTGTGACCCCCTAAAACATAAGCGTTCCAACCGGGATTTAACAGGATGATTTTAAGTAACGGGCAAACCTACTTTTTAATGATTTTGGATTTATCGGTGAATCCTTTTAATTGGACATCTGCCTTTCCATAAACATAAATTTTACTGCTCCCTTCTGAAGTTACTTCGAGTTTCCTGGAAACCCTTATATAAACATCTGAAGAATTTGAAGAAAAAAGTACGGCTGTCCCTGAATCCATCTTTTTTGCATCCAGATCGGCAGAATTCGCCAATCTAAATTCACTGTGCTTTGAATCTCCTGAAAGTGTTAATTGGGCTTTGTTTTTCAAGGAGACTTTTAGGTTATCGGTGTTGATTTTGCCTTTAAGGTCAGACCGGTCCTCCATCTCGATCTGGAGGTTCTTTGCCTTGATGCTTATTTTTCCACCGGCATTTTTACGCATATTTATTTGAAGTTCATCTGTTTCGATCTCCATATCAAATTTGGAAGAATTATTCCCATCGATCAAAATTTTATCGAAACTCAGCTTCTTATCGGTTTTAACAACCGCATCATCCCTTAGTATAATATGGTCAATTCCAATTACTTTTAAATTAACTTCCAGTTCTTTAAAGCTGCTTATCTTTTTGGAAGTGAATATTTTTAAAACATTGTCCCTAACCATGAACTGAACTTCGTCCACAAGGTTTTCATCTGTATTTAAAACATAGCTGTTTTTATTTCCATGGGAGATGGAAACCGTGATATTATCATCTATTTCCAGGGCATTGAAATTCTTGTCCAGATCCATTGCTATGGATACCACTTCCCTATTCCCTTTGATTTTATCCTTTGATTGACAATAACCTATGGAACCAATAAAAAAGACCAGTAATATTATGATTGATTTTTTCATACTTCGACTTTTTAATTGACCTGAATTTTTTTCAAAATACCTGTAAAAACTTTAATTTTATTGCTTTTTAACTGGCAAAGCCCTCACATTGCCCCAGTAAGATATTGGATCACGCTCTGAGCTATTTACGGAAGTGCTCACATTTCCTTTTGTAAAAAGTGTGATAATAAACTGGAGATGCTCAGATCCCTGCCGGCCTTCAAATTTTATGAGAATATTATTTTTAGCCATATCCTCTTCAATCTCAAGGTCCTTCGCTGGCCCCTCATACTCTATTCCTCCTGAAGTACCATATCCCCCACCGGATTGTCTCACCCCAAAATAAGGCAAAAACACCTCTACACTATCTCCTTTAAACCGGATAAAATTTGAATTTCCTATCAAATTGATCGTGGTCAATCGCAACGGGACCGCCCAGTCATTTTCAATTTCGAATTCACGGGAATTGACCAGTTCCCTAAGTTGTTCAAAATTCTGTAAATCATTGGCACTTCCCGTATTTTTTGTGCTACCGCAAGACATTGACATAAGTATGAGACCAAGCGCTAAAAACACCAATTGTAATATGGATTTTACTTTTTTTAAAGCCGAAGTTGGTTCAGTTTTCATAACATATTTTTTTATATTCCAGCTTGTGTGGCTGTTTACTTGAACGCCGTATCTAATTAAGCAGTAAACTTTTATAATTTATAAATACATAATCATCAATTAGTTATTAATATACGAATTTTAAAGGATTTGAATAATTGTCAACATTATTTTTTAATCCTGCGTTCATCCTTTGCCAATAATTTCAGGATATTTTTTAAATGAATTTTCCCCTGAGCACTTTCCTTATATCTTAAATCCGGCAATGGAATTGCCGGTCCTGCTCCAATTTAAACCAAATTTATTCCCAAAACTTCCGTTTAAAATTCAATCCTTGTTTCATTTGTTGTAATTTTAAAAAAAAAGAAAACAGATGGCCGGGGGATCAAAATTTGCTATTTATGGCGCTATTGGCGCAAATCTTTTAATTGCCGCAGGTAAATTTTTAGCTGCTTTCTTTACCGGGAGTTCTGCTATGCTTGCCGAAGGGATACACTCCTTTGTAGATACGGGAAATGGCTTTCTGCTGCTTCTGGGCATTAAACGATCACAGCAGGAACCAGATGCCATGCATCCGTTTGGGTATGGGAAAGAAGTTTATTTCTGGAGTTTTGTGGTAAGCATCCTGATTTTTGCCCTGGGGGGTAGTTTTGCATTATATGAAGGTTTTCACGCCCTGCAAGATCCAAAGGTAATTGAGGATCCTACCTGGAATTATGTAGTGCTGATAGCCGCAATGATGTTTGAAGGAACAGCCTTGTATTTTGCCCTAAAAGTCTTTAATAAATCCCGCAAAAAATCAGGAAACCTGATCACCAATATTATACAGAGTAAAGATGCGGCAACTTTTGCCGTAATAATTGAAGATACCGCGGCAGTGATCGGTTTGAGCATCGCCCTTATAGGCATTTTCCTTTCCCAACAATTAAATAACCCTTATATGGATGGCGGAGCCTCCATATTAATTGGGGTTTTACTGCTCACTGTCGCAACATTCCTGGCCAAGGAGAGTAAAGACCTTTTATTGGGAGAAAGTGCGAATCCGGATGTTTTGGCAA
>Ga0307486_1000910_pt1 | contig 24770 bp, 21 predicted proteins | sample CBIW02metaG_FD_203663 | JGI IMG/M metagenome (GOLD analysis project Ga0307486, IMG submission 203663) | Sea-ice brine microbial communities from Beaufort Sea near Barrow, Alaska, United States - CBIW 0.2 | ecosystem: Environmental > Aquatic > Marine > Coastal | place: USA: Alaska | collected...
CCCGGTCACCCAACCAGAAAAGATAAGATACCACGCCGGGAGCATCAAAAACAAGATTCCGGTTCTTCGGTTCCATCCTCACAAAAACATAGGACTTGAACAAAGGGACTTTCACCTTCTTTTTGCGATCACTCCACTGATGGAGTTCTGTGATTACAGGACAATAAACCTCGATTCCCAGGTCGTTGAGACGACCTGCCGTTTTTATCTCGGCCCTTGATTTTGTATATAAAACGTACCACTGCATTAAAAAAATTTTAGGTTTTGTTTAACCATTTAAAGCTTTTCCTAAATATTCCTCACAGTAGGGTTTGAAGAAAAAGACATTGGTTTTGTTGTTGTTTAGGAAACTGAAACTTACAAAGTTTATAGTAAGTTTTGGTGCGTTTTCATAAAAATTTGTTAAACAATTGTTAATTATCTGACTGTTAGTGAAGTGTAAATCACGAAATTAGAGATGGAAAGTAAAAAAAGTGAAGAGTGAAGTTCAGGGTTTAGAAAAATACGAATTAAGAGGATTTTGGTCTGGGAAAAACACAGATTGCACGGATCTAAAAAATTGCCCCAAAGCATCGCTACTTTGGGGTGGAATTTGGCCCCGAAGCATCGGGGAGGAACTTGATTAAAAACTGTATAATGCCAGGATCATAAAAACAAACAGTTGCGCAAAAACCAGGAGCACAAACCAAAATTTTATGATTTCCTTTTTACCGTTTTTTAAAAGATCTTTAGCTTTTGTTCCTTTTGACCCTGATTTTATCTTTTGGTTGTATACCTTAAAACTGACATTTTTTATAACCTCACGCCCTGCTTCGGTAAGAACATACAGGCTACCTTTTTGTTCAATAAAGCCGGAAAAATTAAGATCAGATAACAGATCCCTTTTCCAGGGTTCATAAAGTTTCTCTTTTGGGATTCCTTTCCTGTCCCTGATTTCATAGAGAATATTATCCATCTTATGACAAGTATCTGAAAATGATGAATTTGAGACTGCTGTAGACATAGATTTAGGTTAGGGGCTAAATATATAAAATTTCACCACTTTGGCGAGATTGAAATTTAACATAATTTTTGATTTAATTAAGACTTTATTAGGGTTTTCTTTTGAGTTTTTTAGTGCCACTTTTTGGGTAAGGAGTAGTGAGACCTTTATAGAAACAAAAAAAATGCCCCATCGGGGCACAAGTAAAATAGTAAGCGATAAAAAGCAAATTTAGAACAAACTCCGCTACCCAGTATTTCATCAAAAACCGGGGCGAGGCGATACTCAGCAGATTTACTGCAATAAGCAGCATTCATTAACCTAAGCAGCCCAATCAGATATTAAGACCTAAAAACATTTGTGAATATTTATTCCTGCAGAGAAAATGGGTTCCTTTTTACTATTAAAGGTTGAGCTCAGTTGGATTTCCAAATTGAAAGGTCTGTTTATCAACCTAAGATCTCCAAAAATATGCAAGGCATCTTCATTTCCAAACGGGAGGTTTCTTCTAAAGGTTCCTTCATTATGGGCATAGGTTAATAAAATTGTATAAGGATAGGAATTCCAGTAATTGGACACCTGCCCCGATAATCCAAGGTGATGCACTGTAAACTTATTGTTGACGATCATCCCCGCCTGTTCATCATAAGTAAAAAAAGGCGCCCCCAGGATCCTGCCCTCATAAGTCCATCCTGAATTATACGTCATTGCGTGCCCCATATAATTATCGGCGCCCCAGCGGTTCACATTATCGCTTTGATTCCGCGTATAGAAAAATTCATAGATAACAGCATTCACAAGCCTGTCTTTCTCCTTGTTGTCAAAATAGATCCCATACCTCCCATCGGGGAAATTGGCAAACCTGCTGCCGGATCCATCCTCAAAAATATTATTGTAAATAAATCCAAGCTTGTAATCCCTGAAGTCTCTCTCTACATATAACTCCCAACTCCCCAGGTGATTCCCAAGGGCATTTTCCTGGTCTCCCTGCAGGGCTTCTTCCCCACCCCCTCGGCCGGTAAAGATCCTGAGATAGTCTTTAATCCCTTCCGGCTGGGGACCTCTTGTTTCCGAATTTCCTCCCCATTGGGCAAAATGCTGAATACCCGCACGAATCAACCAGTCTTCATTTGGTTGGTAGACGAGGTGCAGGCTCTTGTGATGCACTCTTGCATAACTAACATGCCTGTCTTGTTCCAGCAAATATTCCGAAAGCGATGCTTCAAAACCCAGGCCTGCATCCGGAAAAAGCATGATGGGTTTCCTGGTCCTGAACTGCAGCCCCGGCAGGGGTCGTGCATTTAAGGACCAAACAATATTTTCATTGGTAGCACTCAACCCGTTATACAATTCCGGTTTCTGCTTTCTTCCCCCGATCACCTCTAGCCAGGTGTTCCTGAACTGCAGGTAAGATTCATCCAAAAAAACCCGGTCTGATATTCCATCCTGGTACAATATCCCCGCCCCTATTTCCAAAGTGGAGGTATAGCCAAGATCATAGATGGCCTTTCCGGAAATCCAGCCTGCCGCATTGGTACTTTCAGAGATCCTTCCCCGCTGATTATTATACATCCAGAATGGCAGCTCTTCCCCGGTGGAATACATGCCCTTCAAATTCACCTCCCCGGAAAATTCCAATTGGGGATAAGCAGCAAAACTTAAAAATGAAAAAAGTATAAAAAATATTTTTTGCATCATAGAATTTGTAATCAGAGAAAAATTTAATTTGTTATTTAAAGTGGGAATTATAAATAACCAAAAAGCTACAAAGATCCCTTTGCAGCTTTTTTATTTTAAAATGTCAGGGAATATACTTTTTAAAAATTTACCCACCAGGGAAAAACGATTCCTTCGAGACTTTGGGTCCCCCTTTGGGGGCGAAGGGGGCTATTTTCTCTTTGGGGCCAGAGGGTGCAATTCCCCCTTCGGGGGTTAGGGGGAATTTACCAAATCGCAACCTTGCCCTTCATCTTACTCCAAAACCCATCTTTCTCCTCCCCATAAGCATAACCGTATTTATTGCCGTATCCATAGTTTGCGGCTTTTACATCATTAAGCACAAAACTAACATCGTGCAGCTTGCCATCTCTTTTGGCATCCACGGCAAAATTGATGAGTTTCTTCTCTGTATACCCTGCTCTTATCACATACAAGGTAACATCTGCATATTTGTTGATAAGGAATGTATCTGTTACCAACATGGCAGGTGCGGTATCATAAATAATATAATCGTACAAGGTTTCCAGTTCTGCAAAAAGACTTGAGGTTTTCTTCTGCCTCCATAATTCTGATGGGTTTGGGGGAATGGTTCCCGATGCCAAAAGGTCCAGATTTGAATGAAGATCTAATTTAGTTACCAGGTCCTGAAGCACTATGGTATTACTTACAAGATAATCACTTACCCCAAGCAGCTTTAGGGCATCGGGAAAATAACGCTGTAGCTGTGGGTTTCGAAGATCGGCTCCTACAAGGAGCACTTTCTTACCGGAATTGGCAAGGGTAAGGGCCAGGTTAAACGAGACAAAGGTCTTTCCTTCCCCTTTTACTGTAGAGGTCACAAAAATGTTGTTTCCCCCTTCTTTCTCTGCAGCATTAATCATTAGATATTGCAGGTTAGTATGTGTTATCCTGAAGGATTCCGCAAGTACAGATCGGTCGTTTTTCTTTATAAGTTCATCCTCCTTTTTGTTTATTCTGGGAACTTCCCCCACAATCGGGATTTCTCTGGTGATCATTTCAATATCTGCCCGTTCGTTTATTTTATAATTGAAAAGTTGTTTTAAATAGATAATCATAAACGGGATCAATACTCCCAGGATCAAGGCTGCAAGCAGGATGATCTTATTTTTAGGAGATACAGGATCTTTCAGGCTGTAGGCGCTATCCACGATCTTGGCTTTGGGAGCGGTAACGGCAAGGGATAAACTGGTTTCCTCGCGTTTCTGCAATAAAAACAGGTAAAGGGCCTCCTTGATGCTTTGTTGTCGTTCTATTCCCCTGTATTGTTTCTCTTTTCCGGGAACCGAGGCTATTTTGGAATCCATGCTTGCCGACTGCCGGTCAAGATCTTCCCTGATAATTCTCAGATTTGACCGCATACGTTGCAGGCTTCGCAAAACGTTGCCCTTAATTTGCTCCAACTGACTGTTAATGCTTATCACTACCGGGTTCTTTGGGGTAGACCCGCTCAAGATCCGGTTCCGTTCAAGTACCAGGCTATTGTATTCTGAAATTACAGAATTAACTCCTGCCTCCGAAATACCGAGATTAGCAGGTAACAGGTCACTTTCTGAGTTTTTGGCGATATAATCCAGCATAGCGTTGCTCAGTTCCAACTGCGTATTCACATCCTGGCTTTTCTTGTTGAATTCGCTGGCATTTTCTATGAACATCTCAGATTCAGCCTGGATATCGGTAAGCTGATTGTTCTGTTTAAAGTCTTCTTTTCCGCTTTCTACAGAATCCAGCTCGCCGGTGATAATGTTCAGCCGGTCCTCAATAAAACTGGCGGTATTTAATGCTACCTGGTTTTTGTCCTCAATGGCCTGCCGGTTGTATTCCAGGATCAACTGGTCCAAAATATCCCTGGCCTTTTCTTTCACCGGGTCATTTAAATTCAGCTCTATCAATTCTGAATTTTTATCGGTTAAGTTAAGCTGGATCATTTCCCTATAGGTTGCCGCAGCAGCGTCAACTGTAGAAAATGATATTAATAAGGGGTCAGAATTATTAGAAACAGTGCTATTTTCAAGCTTAGGTCTCTCGGTAATTATTAGGGTAGAAAAGTCCAGATCTACCGGCTTCCCATAACTCCCTTCAATTTCCTCTCCTGTATCATCCCCTGTCAAAAGGAAATTTGCACCTTCTTTTTCAGTAAACCTAAAAGTTAAAGGTTCGATTAGCTTTTGGTCATCTTGTTTTAATATTTGAACCTCAATTGGTTTATTTGCATAAACTTCAATGGTTCGAATATCTCCTTCAAAAAAATAGCGGATATTTAATTGAAGCTCTTTTGCAACATCAGTTATTAGCTGCTTAGAGCGAAGGATCCCCATTTCATTTTCAATCCCACTGCCTCCCATTCCACCTAAAAGCCCAAGGCCTTCAAAGGCTTCCATACCGGGTATGCTCCCGCCTTTTTCGTCATCTTCAATAATAATGGTTGCGGTAGACTGATATACAGGAGTAGTATATTGTAAATATAAAAACGCAACTACTAAACAAGCAAAAACACTGGCAATAAAATAAGGCCAGAATCTAAGATACTTGTCTAATTCTTCCCGCAGGTTGATTTCTTCTTCCTGCTGAAATTGTTGTTGGGGCTGCAGCTGTTGTTGATTTTGGGGTTGTTGTGACATATTATTTGGTGATCAAGATGGCTAATGATATTAATACGGAGGCTATGGAAATATAAACCGTGGAGTTTCGGTTATATGCCGAGCCTTGTTTTTGGGCATTGTTGGGTTCAACATATACCACATCGTTTTGTTTTAAATAATAATAAGGGGAATTCATCACCTTGGCATCGGTGAGGTCCAGGTAGGCATAGGTCTTTTGTCCGTTTTCCTCCCGCACCACCAGCACATTATCCCGCTGTCCGTAAATACTCATATCCCCTGCCAATCCAAGGGCTTTTGTCAGACTTAAATACTCGTCGGGAACACTGAACGTTCCGGGGCGGTTAACCTCTCCCAGCACGCTTACCTGGAAGTTCACGATGCGTACATTTATTATGGGTTCCTTTACATATTCAGATATCAGGGTTTTCAATTTCCCGGAAAGTTCCTGGCGGTTCATCCCGGTCACTTTTAGTGTTCCCAGTTGCGGAAATTCGATGTTCCCATCACTGTCCACCAAAAATGGCTGCAGTTGCGGGGTACCTGAAACCCTTAAACCGGCTTCTGCGCCGCCGCCTGTAGCAACTCCTACCACAGGCAGGTTAAAAGGTTGCGCAGCTTCCATGTTGTATGCTGAAACCGAGATGGTAAGGAGATCGTTGGGTTTAATGCTCAGGCCTGTTTTGGAGGCTTCCGCCAGTTGTTGCAGCTGCTCCATATTTTGGAAATAGGTAATCTTTTTTCCGGAAACGCAGGAATTCAGGAATAATAGGCTGAGGATTGCCAGCAAAGTCAGTTTTAGATAATGTGGGGATTTCATCGATTTAAAAATTTTGGCGAATATAGGGGTTTATGTTTAAACTGTTTGGGGTATGGCCCTGATACTTCGGGGTGGAGTTTGGGTTTCGTTGATGCGGGATTCGTTGATTCGGGATAGGAGTTACGGGATTCGTTGAAAACGTCATTCCGAGCCTGCCTGTCGGTAGGCAGGGACGCTTTTTCTGCGTCCGTGCCTATCTGTTGTAAGTTAATTCGGGATGCGTTGATTCAGGATTCGGTCTTTTCTGTTAACTGATTGGTGTTTGGTGTTTGGTGTTTTACCCCGGCCCTAAAGGGAGATTAGAGATTTTTCTATGGACTTCCGTTTTTAACAATAAACTACAAACAACAAACACTTTTTTAGTCTTGATTCTTGTCTCTTGTCTCTTGGTTCTTCTCTTCACTCCTCACTCCCGACCCTTCGGGGTCACTCTCTAACTCTTCCAACAACAAACCATAAACAAAAAACTTCGTACTTCGTACTTCTAACTTCTTTAGTCTCTTCACCCCTCACCCCCGACACTTCGGGGCACCCCTCACCCTTTCATTTTCTTCTTCTTACCTTTCAATTTCGACCCTTGACCATTCGCAGGCCTTTCCACCTTGATTCCTTGCCCCAACCCATTATGCATGATCACATGAGATCTTTCCACTGTCTCCGTTCTCCGGACTTCGGCCTTCTTGATTTCCATACTAACAAGACTTTTTTTCTTCAGTAAATAGAACATTAAAAACATCGCGCCATACATTGCGGCCACCAGGAAGGTGAGCCATAAATTGGAAAGCATATTTGAAAAGAACCAGAAGGTGCATATCACCAGGAGGTTCAAAGAGGCCAGAAAAAATCCCGCATTTTTATGGGAAAGGCCCAAATCCAGCAAAATGTGATGAGTGTGCTCTCTATCGGCAGAAAAAGGGCTGTCCCCTTTTAAAAGCCTGAGGATAATTACCCGCAGGGTGTCAAAAACAGGGATAAACAGGATGCAGGCGACAAACAAAATGCGGTTTGAGGGGCTAAAACCTTCCCGGACCATGGGAAGATAAGGTGTCATCACCAGGAGTTTGATGCTCAAAAAAGCAAGCACCAGGCCTGTGATAAGGGAGCCGGAATCTCCCATAAAAATTTTCCGCTGTCCCCGGGAATAATTGAACCGCAAAAAAGCGGTAAGAATCCCGCCAAGACTTACGCTGATCAAAAGATAGTAAGGATTTTCTGAGATATAGAACACCACGGCATAGGCCGTACAGTTCACGATTCCCACAAGCGCGGCCAAACCGTCTATCCCATCAATTAAATTATAGGCATTGATAAGCGCTATTATCAAAAAGCCGGTGAATACAAGGCCCAGGATCTCGGGAATTTCGTGGATTCCCCAGAAACCATGAAGGTTGGTTAGATGCATTTCAGGGGAGAAAACAAGAAAACAGGCCGCAGCTATCTGCCCAAACAACTTAACCCGGGCGGTAGAGATTACCAGGTCGTCCTTTAGGCCAACCATGAATAAAATAGTGATCGCACCAATCAGGTGGCTTCCCACATAGTTGAGCCTAAGGCTTTGTATAAGGGCCAATACCATAATAAGTGTGATGTAAAATGCCACGCCGCCAAAGGAAGGCGTCTCGGTGGAATGGGCACTGCGCCCAACCACCTCGGCCATCAGGTTTTTTTCCTTGCTCACCCATAACACCTTGGGGATAAGGTAAAATGTAAGTACAAATGTGCCTAAAAACATGCACATCACAAACAATAAATAATAAGTGTGGAACAGCTCGAGGATCACCTCGTGATTGAGTAAATTCATGGGGTATTAATTGAGGGATTAGTAATTAAATACCAATCGGTAGGGCGATGGGTGTTGGTGTTTATATTCGGGATTCGTTGAAAACTGCATTGCGAGCCCGCCTGTCGGTAGGGGTGCTTTTTCTGCGCCCGTGGCAATCTGTTGTAAGTTAATCCAGGATTCGTTAATTTGAGATTTGGAACTCGGGATTCGGTGTTTTCCCTTTACTGTTTTCCGTTTACTGTTTTCGTAACTTCTAACAACATACCATAAACTAAAAACATATTTTTTTGTCTTTACTCTTCTCCGGTAGCTAAAGGGGTTGGTTTTTGCTCCTTCTCTTCACCCTTCATTCTTCACTTTTTTCCTTTTGATTTTCGATTATTTTTCCAGAATCCTTTATATAGAAGCCGGCACTACCATAATTATTTGATATTCTTTGGGTTGCTGACATTCTATTGGATCTAAATTAATCAACTTCAGGATTTACTAATATTAATTATTGTAATTAATCTCATTATTTCCCGCTCCCTTTTTGCTTGTCTTTAGCTGGCGGGTTTTATTTATTTGAAAAAAGCATTGACTTTTATGCAACATTTGTGATTAAAGATCCTGGTGCCTCTTTTAAATAAGGTTTGATTTATATTGTACACTCAAAATAAATTTCCGGAAATTTAGGTTAAAGCTCACCAGATTTTCTTAATTCTTATAATCGGTAATAACTTAATTTAAAATTTGATCAATTCGGCCTCCATATAATTCGTTGACAATTTTTTGATCAAACTCTTCCTCTACTATTTTTCTTCCTTTTTTCCCCATACTTAGACGTACCTCTTCGCTTATATGCATCATTTTCTTTATTTTCATAGCCAAGTCGGCAGAGTTTCTCGGTTTACATAAAAAGCCATTTTCATTATCGCGAACAACCTCTATACAGCCGGGAACATTGGAGCTTATGATAGGCATACCCATTGATGCTGCTTCCAGCAGGGAGCGAGATAAACCTTCTCTATAAGAAGGTAATATCATTACATCTGCTTTTTCCATTTCAGAGATAATGTCATCAGTTTTGCCTAAATAATTTATTTGAGGAATCAATAACCATTCGCTGAGTTCACTTTCTTTGACAGCTGTTTTATTATTGCTCCCCAATTCTCCAGCAATACGTAATTCTATATTTGGATATTCTTGAATTACAATTTTAAAAGCTTCTATTAATTCTCTAATCCCTTTGTCGCCTAGCAATCTTCCAACGAAAAGGAAAACCTTTCCCTTATTCTGTTTTCTATCTGTTTTAAAATGAGTAGTGTCAATGCCAGAACCAGGAACAATGCTTACTAAATCTGGAGAGGTCAAATCTCTTTCTAAAAATGTTCCTTTGTCAGCCTGATTTAAAAAAAATGTATGAGAAGAATATTTAAAGGAACCGCGATAAAGAACTTCTCCTATTTTGGTAGCAAAATTTTCCTTAATGAAGATAGTCCCGAGCCCAGTGATGGTATTTATAACTGGTATACCAAGTCTAGCCGCCGCCAAATTGCCATATATGTTCGGCTTAATTGTATAGCTTAGGATTATATCAGGTTTAACTTCTTTAAAAATTTTGTAGTATTGATAGGTCAACCATGAATCCTCAACTGGACTTGTCCCGCTCGAATTAATTTTTATATCTATTATTTCATCTACGTAATTGACCAATAAATCCTGATATTCATCAATAGGAGCAACAATTATAATCTTATAACCTTGTTTAAGATGTTGTATTAGGCTAATGTTGAAGTTATAGATAAACCAAAGTGTATTGGAAGTCATGATAACCTTCCGGGATTTTTTATTCATTTAGTAGGAGTTGTGGAGTATTATGAGGCAAAATTTGAGTAAACAGTAGTATTATACGAAAAAAGAACTCTATACAATACCTGATTTTAAAGAATATCTTTCAAAACTTTTTCATAATTTGATTTTTGAGATGGTAACATTTTTTTTGACCTCATGCTCGCTAAGAAGCCTTGGGAATTCAAAAGAGTTGCAATCCTATAGATGATATTCTTGATATCGACCTTTATTAAGGTCCATTTATATTCACTTCGAGTTAAAAAAAGACCATGATTATCCTTATAAATTATTTTAATAGTCCGACCTGTAGCTAAGTAATTTCTTATGTTTACTTTACCTTCTCTATAATATAAAAGAGGCACATTCAAATTGTAAAAATTTGAATGTGCATAAGTTCTCAACCATAGTTCTTTATCCTCTGCTCTGTAATATCTTTGATTGTATGTATTAATTTTAAACCAAGAAGTTTTTCCAGCCGTAGAAGGATGAATAAATGGATTTGCTAACAAAACATTTTGTCGTGAGAAATTGTTCGTCTTAGTCTTAATCCCCACAATGAAGTTACTTTCATCAATAGAAATTGCTGCAGTCCCTAACAAGTCAATAGTAGGGTTCTTTTCCAAAAAATCTAATTGAATCAGTAATCTGTCTGGATGCATTATATCATCGCTATCCATTCGGAAATAGTATTTTGTTTCAGTTAAGTCTATCAATTGATTAAGGCGATAGATCAGACCTTTATTCTTTTTTGAATTAATATATCTAATCCTACTGTCCCCAATATATTGTTGGATTATTGCATCACTGGAATCAGTTGATCCATCATTAACAATTATTAAAAACCAATTAGTATATGTTTGGGATAAAATCGATTCAAGGGTGAATCTTAAATACTTTTCTGCGTTAAATACCGGTAATCCAATAGTAATCATTAAAGAAAAATTTGTGAAAAATCAGTTTATAAATTCATTAGTCAATTTAACATAGTGTCATTCTTAATCCAGTACACTTCCTTTTACTATTAGCTATTTAAAAACAACCTTCTTTGTTTTTAAATTAGACATAAAATCAATACTATAAATAATAATTAACGTTGGTAATATTTGAAAATATAATAATCTTACTCCTAATGAGAATGGAAATAAAATAGACATTTCACCATGATGTGCATCTAATAATAATAGAAGGACAATTAAACTTATTGTATCATATCCTCTTCTAACACACCATTTTGTTACTTTTCTCCAAATGATACCAAGCAAAAAAGCTGAGATTATCAGATATAATGGTCCTCCCTCCCAATACTCGTGTGCCGAGGCTAGAAAGGGTCCCATATCTGTATATCCGTAAGTTTTCTCTCTTACTACATGCATTGCAGTTCCATAAGCATTATCTGTACTTGAAGCAGCATAATTCTTAACCCCTGTTATTTGTTGAGGAACTAAGGCGGTCACAGAACTAATTAATGGTTTAAGACCAACCCCCTCTCCTTTATTAAAAGTTTCAATTAATGATACTGAATTTCTAGTTGCTTCTAAACGACTATAAACGGATTCAGAAAAGGTTTCCTCATATTTACTAACCGTTTTATCACTACTAAACATATTTGAAGCAATTATCTCTAATCTCTCATTCATCCCAGCTTCAACTAAAAAACCTCTTGTTATACTATCTCTAAAACTTCCTCCTAAAAAACTAAAAACAGGGATTAAAACAATTAATAATGGTATAATAAAACGAAAATTAATTTTATTTGTTTTAACATAAGAAACAAACATTACTAATACCGCTATAATAAACACACCCCCTCTTAAACCTAATGCTAATTGTCTAATAACAACTCCAACACAAAAAATTATAACTATGATTCTTATCAATTTTGATCCTTTACTTGTAAAAAGGAATAATATTGCTGTTACTAACGCAGTCCATTCAAACATAGTTCGTAAATAAATAGTAACTAGGTCTAAAAAACTATTATCTTTTTGAACTTCACCTGCAATTTCAGCAACAGTTTGTACGGTTCCAGCTAAAGACAGACTTGTTGCAAACAAATAAACGCCTATTATAATAAAAACAAAAAATCTATAATCAAAAGAGTTAAGGTTAACAGTATTTTTTATGTTGGAGCGAATTGTAGGTAACCCTGATTTAGAGTTCTTTTTTTTATATAAAAATGTTGTTAAAAATATAGCTATGTAAATAATCTGCAACACTACAACCTCAAACATGTGCAAGAGGGAAATATTAAATTTCTTTTCTATTGAAAAAGAAAAAAAAGGCCCCATGATTAAGGGAATAGTCATTTGCATTAAAATATTTATATTTAGAACTAATAATATTGCAGCATAAAGCGATTGTTTTTTTTTGGTCTCATTAAGGAACAAATAAAATGTTATGAATTGTAGTGCTAAACAAAGCACAATGGCTAATATCATATAATAGATGTGATTATGTATTCAATATTTACATCTTCAAAAATAATTCAATCGTTTTTTAATTGTAAACGAAAATACAATTGTTCATATTCTTTTGAAATTTTATCCCAACTATAATTATTTGTAAAAGCTTTAAATCCTAAAATAGCCTTTTCTTTTACCGCTTTTTTGTTAGAAATCAATTCTTCGAGAATATTTGCTGATTTATTAATATCAGCAATTCTTAATCCATCTTTTAATTCTAATGTTGGCAATAACGTTCCAGAATTTGACCAAGAGATGATTTCTTTAGAATTTCCAACATCTGTTGTCAAGAAAGGGGTTTTTGAGGCCATACATTCAAACAAAACCAAAGGAGAACATTCTATGTTAGATGGAAATAGAAAAAGGTCTGATGCCATATAAGCGGCTACGGTTTGCTCCCTTGATAAATTTTTTACAAAAAATAATTTATTTTGTAACTTATGTGCATAAGAATATTTAAACCATTGTTCATCCAACTTACAAGAAAATGAACATGACGGGAAAAATTTTTTGCCAGAAAAAAAAGAAAACAAATTAGCAATTGATTTTATTGAAAACTTCAAAAGGTGATTCATTTCTCCTATTGAATGTGTTGTGTTACCAACTAATAATAAAGTAGCATTTACAATCTTTGCCTTTTTAAATATTTTAACAGCTTCCTTATGCCCTTTTAACCCTGTATGCGATCCTACATGAAGAATTAAAGAATGATTTTCAGGTATACCTAACTCTTTGCGAATGTTTATTGAAGGCTTCTCTACAAATTCCTCTGCCGAGGCTCCATTTGGAATTACTTTTATATTTTTCACACAATTTTCTCTGGCAAAATCAATATCCTGATAATCCTTTGAAAGAAAAACATTCATATCATATTCTTTCATCCAAATTTTCATCGAATCAAAATAATCATTGAATTTTATATTAGCCAATTCAGAAAAACCTGTTGGCACAAAAACCTTAGCCGCTTTAATTTTATTAAGAATTGGTAAAGCAATATCTGTTGCCCATTGTTGCGCTGCAAAATTTGTAATTACATCAAACTCAGAATTCAATAAAAAATCTCGATACCGCTGAATTTCATTTTCCCCAGCTTGGTAACCACCTATTGCTTTTCCTGAAATTTCAAATTCTTCTATTTTAACTCCATTAATTAGTAGATTTTCTCTATTCGGGTGATAGCTTGTAGCAACTGTAACCTCATGACCTAATTTAATAAGCCTTTCAGAAAGTTGTTTTACTACTTGCTGCATCCCATGACTTGTAGGGTCATAAGACTCCACCGTATGTAATATCTTCATTATAATAAACTATATTTAAATTTTCTATTTACCATTAAAACCATAATTAAATAAATAGAACTTGCAACTATCATACTAATAATTAGTCCAATTATCTGAAGATAATAAACACCTATTATGTTTAATATAAGTGAAATGATTCCCAATATAATTTTAGGTATTAAATATATTTTAGGCATTTCATGTATCATTCCAAAAATTGTATAAACCTGAGCTATTTGAAATAAACCTATTGAAAGACAAAAGAAAGGTAAAAAATACCAAAAAGTAGTAAAATCTACTGCTATAAATGAAAGAATTATTTTGCCAAAAAACAAAGAGAAAAATACTCCGAAAACAACTAGAAAAATAGAACTATAAATAAAATAATTCATTACTTTTCTTGAGCCATCATTTGAATTAACAATGTTAATTTGTTCAAATATTATGGGTTGAAAATACTGCGCAACTACCCCTATGGGAGTCGCAATTAAATAGGAAGACAAAGTCATCATTAAGGAATAAATCCCAACAGTGTTTAAATTTGAAAAATTCGCGAGAACCCATCTATCACTACTGCTCGCCAACCAACCCGAAAAACCCCAAATAATAAGTGGTATCGAAAAAACAAATACTTTCTTGTAAATTATGTATTCTCTTAAACTTAATAATTTCATATCTCTAAATATTTTATATTCAAAAACTGAATTAAAATACCTCATCCTTATAAATAAACTGATAATAATTGAAAAAGAAAAAACAATTAATACATTAGTAATATTCAGATTGTTATAATACTTAAGCAAGTAAAGTAAAAGAGTGGAAATTAACTTCTCAAAGACTATTAGTATAGTATTTAATTTCCTTTTTCTAATTAAATTAAACAATGATGCAAAAAAACTAGAAAAAGTAAAAAAAACAATAAAGAGACCAATTAGCAATGAATTTGGTTCACTTATGATTTCAAACAAATAAAAAAGTATAGAAATTATTGTTATTAAAGTTACTATAAAAATAAAAAAAAGATAGGTGACATTCAAAAATCTCTTTTTATTCTCTACCCCATTAAAATTAAAAAAATATCTCACAAAACCCTGTTCTGATGGGCCAACTAAAATAGCAGAAACAAGCGCAGAAATACTAAGTATTAACGAATACACTCCAAAATCCGACGCACCCATTTTAGTGATAATTTTTATTATAACTACACTAAAAATTATTGAGATAATTTGTCCTAATATTAACCACAAAAACTCGCTGTTTTTTAAAACATCAATCTTAATTCTACTTAATTTCATTTAAATATTTTACTCAAAAACAATCCAGTCTTCCGGATAAGTTGACTCTAAATCTAAATCTTCTACTGTTAAAGAAATTGAAGGTGCTATTGTAATCCCATCATCATTCTTCCCCATAAAGGCAGCCCACCAACTAAATGTACTGTTCGCAATTATATGATGTTGACAATTTTTAATAGATAAAAAATCAAAAAAAGCAGCATTTTCACCTGAATAAATTATAATCTCAAAATTCTTTTTTAAAAAATTTTCTTTAACAAATGTATTATCATCACTAAAAACATAAAACTTTGGTTTTTCCACTATTGATTCTATATAATTAATCGCTTTATTATAATAATCTAAACCTAGAACATGATGAATACTACCTGCTTTTAAGTAATCTGTTCTTCTAATATGAATGGCTACGCTATTCTTTTCAACAACATTACTTTTTGCCTTTTCATTCAAATCAAAAAAATCTTTATTAATCTTTATATTCTCTAATAAGTAAGGAATATTATCCTCATAGTCAGAATTTAGTCCCATTATACCATCTAGATAATAAAAATTTATATTATTATTATCTAAATCAGCAACAGGAATATAACTGGATATAATATTAAATTTTAATAATTTAAATACGTTATTTAGCCTTAAACGTTTTAGTATTCTTAATACAAATTGATTTGAGATAATGGATTTATAATATTTTGGATTAACATCGAATTTATTAATCTCAAGATCTCTAAAAGTAATATTCAATTTTTTAGAATAATTAGTCAAAAACTCTTTATCTATATATAATTCAGCTTGGTTTTTTTTTGCTAACAATACTCCATAAGCATATTGATGAAGTTGGTTTCCGAGTCCTCCGGTTAGTCTAACTACTACTTTTTTATTTTTCATATTTATTTCAAATAACATCCGATCTTTAATTATTTCCTTTCCTGTTTTGAAAAATTAAGCATTACCTAAATAAATCTAAGAGTTGCGTTTATAGGTTGAATTCAAGAAGAGCTTAGCACGACAAAATACAATTAAAGGAAATAAATATAAAAGCTTTTTATTTGTCATTAATACTTTTGTTTTTGCTTTAAATATATTTAACTCTGATTTAAATTGACTCGTCCTTATGGAGTCAATTGAAACCATATTATAATAAATTGTAGCCATTTCAATATAAATATGTTCTTTATCCTGCAATATATTTTCTAATAAAAAGATGTAATCTTCAAACGATTGAAAACTAGAATCTTCATTAAATTTCAATAAATCTTTATTTCTAATACATAAAGAGCTCAAAATACTCTTATTTGACAAAAAGTTAGAAGCAAAAGAAATTTTTGATATAAGTTTCTTCTTTGGAGTAAAATAAGGTTCTGAAAATGCTTTTTTATTTTTTTTAGTAAAAGCATTTGTTGAAAATAAGTTTTGATCAAAATTATTTTTTTTAATGCATTCATAAATTGTACTTAAATGATTATCTAAATACAAATCATCACTATCACAAAAACAAATCCACTTACCATTAGCATTTTCAATACCTATATTTCTTGGTTTTGCCGGACCACCTGTGTTCGATTGAGTCGTATAATAATTTACATCATAATTTCTAACAATCCTTTCAGTATCATCGGTTGAACAGTCATCAACTACAAGAATTTCAAAATCTTTAAAACTTTGATTAAATATAGATTTTAATGTCTCTTCTATACAATAACCTCTGTTATATGTAGTCAAAACAACACTAAAGAAAGGGGGGTTACTATCTTGTACAATCACTACTTTTGAAAATTTTAATACTATTTAATTAATCTTGCTTACATTCTATTAAATTGCAAATCAACCTATTAAGAGTACTGCTTAAAATATTCTATTGTTTTTTTTAAGCCTTCTTCAAGCTGAATTTTTGGCTCCCATCCATTTAATTTTTCTTTTGCCAAAGAAATATCTGGTTGACGTTGTTTTGGGTCATCTTGTGGTAAGGGCATAAATATTATTTTCGATGTTGATTTTGTTAATTTAATTACAGTTTCTGCCAGTTCTAACATAGTAAATTCGTTTGGATTTCCTATGTTAACAGGACCCAAAAACTCTTTTTCAGAATTCATCATACGAATCATACCTTCGACTAAATCATCTACATATTGAAATGATCTCGACTGTGTTCCATCTCCAAACATAGTTATATTCTCTCCTTTCAATGCCTGAACGATAAAATTAGAGACAACTCTCCCATCATTGGGATTCATATTTGTGCCATATGTGTTAAAAATTCGAATTATCTTTATTGCAACATTGTTTTGTAAATAATAATCCATAAACAACGTTTCCGCACAACGCTTCCCTTCATCATAACAAGAACGAAGGCCTATGGGGTTTACGTTCCCCCAATAACTTTCAGTTTGGGGATGCACATGAGGGTCTCCATATACTTCACTTGTACTGGCTTGTAACACTTTTGCTCCTATTCTTTTCGCCAACCCTAATACGTTTATAGCCCCCATTACAGAGGTTTTAATCGTTTTTATTGGATTGTATTGGTAATGCACTGGAGAAGCTGGACATGCCAAATTATATATTTCATCAACTTCTGCAAAATAAGGTTCTATAATATCATGCCTAACTAATTCAAATTTGTGGTTATCTAATAAATGTAAAATATTCTGTTTGCTTCCTGTAAAATAATTGTCCAAACAAATTACTTCATTTCCTTCTTTTAATAATCTTTCACATAAATGGGAACCAATGAATCCCGCACCTCCTGTAACTAATATTTTTTTCATAATTATATCTTATTCACCAATAGTATACCGGCGCATTTAAGCGGTTTAAATATATCTTACTAGGGTGTGTTTAAAGTTCTGTTAATATTATATTGCCATTTCCGGTTCTTCAAAGGCTTTTTTATTACTTTTAGCTGTTTGGCCTATAACACTGGTTACAAATCCTATATTAAAGAGTTTCTGAATATCCAAGATGTTTCTACCATCAAAAACAAAAGCTGGTTTTAACATCTTATCATAAATATATTTCCAGTCTAGGTCTTTGTATTCGTCCCATTCGGTTAAAACGGCAACGGCGTGAGCATCTTTACAAGCTTCCTGCGCGGTATTTACTACTTTCACACGCCTGTGAATTTCTTCCATGCTATGAGTTTCCAAAGCTTCAAGATCTGCATAGATATGTTCTGTTTTTACTTTTGGATCATAAACTACGATTTCGGCTTCTTCATTTAATAAATGATCTGCAACATATATTGCGGCAGATTCCCTGGTATCGTTGGTATCCTTTTTAAAGGCCCAGCCTAAAAACGCGATTTTTTTACCTGAAACTGTATTATAAAGCGTTTTTACAATGTTTGCTGCAAAACGCCTTTTTTGATGATCGTTCATTATTATTACCTGTTCCCAGTAGTCGGCTACTTCATTTAAACCATAGGATTTAGCGATATACACCAAATTCAGGATATCCTTTTGAAAACAAGAACCTCCAAAACCTACAGAGGCTTTCAGGAATTTTGGCCCTATCCGGGAATCCATTCCCACGGCCTTTGCAACTTCTTCCACGTCAGCCCCGGTTTTTTCGCAAATCTCGCTCATCGCGTTAATACTTGAAATTCGCTGTGCCAGAAATGCATTAGCTGTTAACTTGGACAATTCTGAAGACCAAAGGTTTGTGGTAAGGATTTGAGCTTTCGGGATCCAGGTAGCATAAATAGCAACCAATGCATCTACCGCTTTTTTCCCTTTTTTAGCATCAAGCCCTCCTCCAATTAAAACCCTGTCCGGATTCAATAGATCCTGCACCGCGGTACCTTCGGCTAAAAATTCAGGATTGGAAAGAATTTGAAAATTCACTCCATTTCCGGTATTGTCCAAAATACTTTTTAAAGCCTCAGCTGTCCTTACCGGTAAGGTAGATTTTTCTACAATAATTTTATCGGTTTTGGCAACCCTTGCTATTTGTCGTGCACAAAGTTCAATATATTTAAGATCGGCCGCCATCCCTTTGCCAATTCCGTAGGTTTTGGTAGGGGTGTTTACCGAGATAAAGATCATTTCTGCCTCATCTATTGCTTTATCAACTTATGTAGAGAAAAACAAATTTCTTCCCCTGGCTTCATTGACAATTGCAGATAAGCCCGGTTCGTAAATAGGAATATTCTCCACATCCTCATCGTTCCAGGCAGCGATCCTTTTTTCGTTGATATCAACAACGGTTACATTTATTTCAGGACATTTTTGTGCTATAACGGCCATTGTTGGACCACCTACGTAGCCTGCGCCTATGCAACAGATATTCTTTATTTTAGTCACGGATTTCACGGATTTTAGCGGATTGCGCGGATTATTTTAAAACACGGATTCCACACATTATGAATTATTTTTATTCGAGATACCATTTATACATTCTTTCAATACCTTCTTCCAATTCAATCTTATGTTTCCAACCTAAAGCGTTTAACTTAGAAACATCGGTAAGTTTGCGCATGGTGCCATCGGGTTTAGAAGTGTTAAAAACAAGGTCTCCTTTAAAACCTATGGTTTCTTTGATGGTGTTGGCTAATTGAGCGATGGAGATCTCCTTGCCTGTGCCAATATTTAAGTGCGTTGCCACGGCTTTTGGAGGCACAGATTCCACGGATTGTAACGGATTGCGCGGAGTGTCTACATCATGTGTTTCCATAAGGAAGACGCAGGCATCGGCCATGTCTTCGCTCCAGAGGAATTCACGCATTGGTTTGCCACTGCCCCATATCTCTACAGAAACTACGGATTCTGAAAGCACGGATTGCGCGGATTGTAACGGATTACGCGGATTATAATCATCATCGTTGGTGAGGATGGGGATGGGTTGAAGGCTTAGTCCATATTGTTGAAGGACTTTAAGGATCTCCTGTTCGGAAGCTTCACCGGTGATGCCTTCTATTGGGCGTTTATTCAGATCTTCTTTTATGGTGGTCCAGTTATTTTCTTCCAGAGCTTTTCCCAAATGTATCTTGCGGAGCAATGCCGGAAGCACGTGGGAGGTTTCAAGGTTGAAATTGTCGTTTGGGCCGTATAGATTGGTGGGCATTACGGAAATAAAATTGGTGCCGTATTGCAAATTGTAACCTTCGCACATTTTAATCCCCGCGATCTTGGCGATGGCGTAAGGCTCATTGGTGTATTCCAGGGTGCTGGTGAGCAAAGCTTCCTCCTTCATTGGCTGCGGCGCGTTCTTTGGATAAATGCAGGTGCTGCCCAAAAACATAAGTTTCTCTGCTCCGTGAACATAGGCCTGATGGATAACGTTGTTCTGGATCATCAGGTTTTCGTAAATGAAGTCGGCCCGGTAGGTATTGTTTGCAATAATACCTCCTACTTTGGCGGCTGCAAGGAATACGTATTCGGGCTTTTCGGCTTCAAAAAACCCCGCCACGGCAACGGCATCTTTTAGATCGAGTTCACTGTGTGTGCGGGTAACAAAATTTGTGTAGCCTTTGGCCCGTAAATTTTTGAGGATCGCTGAACCTACTAGACCTCTATGACCGGCTATATATATTTTAGAATCTTTCTTCATTTGAACATTTTGTTAATGCAAGATGCTTTTTCTTTTAATCAATTTTTGTGTTGATTCCACGGATTTAAAAATTGATTCCACGGATTGGTTTTATAGATGAGGCGTATTGATGAAGCGCTTCCATTTTAAACTTTTCTCTCCAAAATTGATGAGTAATCCTACTTCTTTATTGGTGGCTTTCAGGTAGTTGATTACCTGACTTTCTAAACTTTTATTAAGGAATGAAACGGATTTGATCTCAATAATAATTTTTTCGTAACAGACGAAATCTGCAATAAAGTATTTGTATAAGGCTGAACCGTCATAGAAAACACTTAATTTTTTGAATGCTACATAAAGAACCTCAGCCTTTCCTAATTCCTTGCTTAAGGCTTCCTGATAAACCGATTCCAAAAATCCACTTCCCAAATTTTTATGAACCGTCATACATGCTCCTATTATTTTGTAAGTTTCTTCCTCAAATAATAGTTGTGACATAATCCGTGAAATCCGTTATAATCAGTGGAATGTTTTTTCCATGAAATCCGTTTTAATCCGTGTAATCGTTTTAGAAATCCGTGTAATCAGTTTTTATTTATTCGAAGTAATTCAGGATTTTATACCCTCCATCCTGCAAATGCGTTTCTTTTTTCATCAGTTTCACATCGCTTGCCATCATTTCCTTTACAAGGTCCTGCAAATCGTATTCCGGGGTCCAGCCGAGTTTGGTGTTTGCTTTGGTGGCATCGCCAATCAGTAATTCAACTTCGGTAGGCCTGAAATATTTTGGATCTACCGCCAATACTTCTTTTCCTTCTTCCAGTTGGAATTCAGGATTGCTGCAGGATTGAACATAGGCTTTTTCATCTACTCCAGTCCCAATAAACTTCAGGGTTATCCCCACTTCAGCAAAAGACATTTTTACGAAATCCCGCACTTTTGTGGTTTTCCCGGTTGCAATCACCCAATCTTCAGCTTCTTCGGCCTGTAGGATCATCCACATCATGCGCACATAATCCTTGGCGTGTCCCCAGTCGCGTTGCGCGTCCAGATTTCCGAGGTAAAATTTATCCTGTAATCCCAGTGCAATACGGGAAGTAGCCCTGGTAATTTTACGGGTTACAAATGTTTCCCCCCGAACAGGCGATTCGTGATTGAACAAAATCCCGTTGCAGGCAAACATATTATAAGCTTCGCGGTAATTTACAGTGATCCAGTACGCGTACATTTTGGCCACTGCATACGGACTGCGCGGATAAAAAGGCGTGGTTTCCGATTGAGGGACTTCCTGCACTTTTCCGTACAATTCGGAAGTGGAAGCCTGGTAGATCTTGGTTTTCTTTTCCAGTCCTAAAATACGAACCGCTTCCAGGATCCTAAGCGTTCCCAAACCATCTGCATTCCCGGTATATTCCGGAATTTCAAAAGAAACATGCACGTGGCTCATCGCGGCCAGGTTATAGATCTCGTCCGGTTGAATATCCTGAATAAGCCGGATGAGGTTTGTGCTATCCGTCATATCCCCATAATGAAGGATAAATTTTTGATTTTCCTCATGTGGGTCCTGGTACAAATGATCTACCCTGTCTGTATTAAACTGGGAAGCCCGGCGTTTAAGTCCGTGAACTATATATCCTTTCTTTAAAAGGAATTCACTTAAATAGGCGCCGTCTTGTCCGGTTACGCCGGTGATGAGTGCGGTTTTTTTCATTTGATAAGGTTTGATTGTTGGCTTTAGGCCATTGGCTGTAGGCGATAGGCCTTTTTTAGCATATTGCTTATAGCATAAAGCTTACAGCTTCAAACAAGCTTCTCGCTTAGCCTGAATAATTTCATTTTTATTAAATTGATCTTATTATCAAGATCGTGATAAATATTTTCCTCAATAAATGACAAGTCTTTGGATAAAAGAAGAAAATATTCCAACTCATGTGCCGAGCCTAAACATATTTGTAAAAACCTATTAAAATCTTTATCTGAACCTCGTCCACAACCTTCACTAAAATTGGACGGAATGGAATATGCCGCTCTTTGCATTTGAGAAACGAGTTGATATTTTTCGGTGTTAGGAAAAGACCTGGTAACATGGTAAACCTCAAGAGTTATCTCGTGGCTTAATTTCCAAACATCATATTTTTTAAAGTCTCTCATTTTTTTCGGCTGTAGGCTGTAGCCTTTAGGCCTTAAGCTTTAGACTTTTTTTTAGCTTATAGCTTATAGCATAACGCTTAAAGCTATTTTATTAAATTCGAATTCATTAACTCCAACTCCTGATAAATTTGTTTCACGTCCTGGGAAGCTTCTTTGGCCAGAACGAGGTTTGCATCTTCTGTCTGCACCAAAATGCAGTTGCTTAAACCGGCAAAAGCAGTGAATTTTGCAGTTCCAATCTGCATATTTCCAAAAGAATCGACCGGGGTACCCTGTTCCTTCAAATAATCGTAAACCGCTTCAAAACTTCCCATATCGCTCCATTCAAAGTCGGCTTTTACCACTTTTATTTTGTCGCTTTTCTCCATTACGGCATAATCCACGCTTATGGCCGGGATTTGCAGGGAAGTTTCAAACTCTAACTTTCCGTCTTCTGCCTTTTCCCAGGCTTTCAGGGATCTTTGATATACCTCGGGCGAATATTTTTTGAGTTCTTCCAGGTATATTCCCGCTTTAAAGCAGAACATTCCGCTGTTCCATAGGAAATTTCCGGTCTTCAAAAAGGTGTCGGCGGTTTCCTTGTCGGGTTTTTCCCTGAAGGAAAGCACATTATCCCCTTTGAATTCGATATACCCATAACCGGTTTCCGGCTTGGTGGGATGCACACCAAAGGTTACCAGGAAATTTTGATTTGCTAATTGAACGGCGTTTATAATGGCTTTTTTGTATTCTTCCCCATCTTCGATGATATGATCTGCGGGGGTTACCAGCAATATATCTTCAGCCTGAGCCGCAAATGCCGCAAATGCAATTGCCGGGGCGGTATTTCTGGGCGTGGCCTCAATTATACTTTTATAATCTTCAATCTTGAGTTTTTCCAAAGCTTCTACCGACAAATGTTGGTTTTCGCAATTGCCCACCACTATAAGTTCATCGGCATAATTGCTGTTTCTCATAACGGAAAGTTCAAAAAGGGAATTTCCTTTAAAAATGTCCAGGTATTGCTTGGGCCGTGATTGTCTTGAAAGCGGCCAAAGCCTGCTCCCTACTCCGCCGGTGAGAAGGATGTGGGTTAGATGTGAGATTTGAGTGAAAAAAGGATTTCAGGGATTAAAATGGATTATGCGGATTTGTTGAAAACGCGGATTGCGCGGATTAAACCGGATTTACACTTGTTACTGGGTTATTCTGAACAATGAACTTTAAACGTTGAACGCTAAACAATCAGTTCATTACATAAAAATTGATTCGATTATTGGTACCGCTTCGCGGTCTTGAATCCCGTTTTCAGGATCCTTGTAGGCTAAATAAAAAAGCGTGGAAGGGGTATTCCGTGCTTTCTAAGAGGCTGCAAATGTAAGGTTCCACTCCTCACAAAAAAAATAAGTAAATGTTAAATTATTTTGGATCTTATTAACACTGGGTGTTGGAAAATAAACCCCCGGAATTACGGAAAACCGTATGGAGATATGAGATATTAGATTTGAGAAGTTAGTATTGAGTATTGAGTAAAAAATGCGGAAGACACGAATTGCGCGCAATTAAAAAAGTGGCCCCGAAGTGTCGGGATTGGAAAGAGGCCCCGAGGGGTCGAGAGTGGAAAGTTGAAAAAGTTTATGGTTTGGGAAAAACACAGATTATACTGATTAAAACGTATTGCACGGATTTGTTAATTTGGGAATTCCACAAAAGTGAGTGATGTTTCCTGTAAACTGTTCATAATTGCTGTTTATGATAAGCAAAAACAGTCAAAAATCGCTTATTGGAGTAAGCAAAAGAAGGAAAAGAAGTTAGAAGTACGAAGTTAGAAGTAAAAAAAATTGGTTTGGAATTTGTTAATTTGGGATTTGGAGTTTGGAGTTTGGAGTTTGGAGTTTGTTTTTTGGTTAGTATAATTTCCTTATTTTTGAAACAGAAATCACTTCAGCCCCCCAACTAGTATAATGCAAAAATCCTGGCTCCTCACCTGTTTGATCAATTTTTTTATAGCTGCCCTTATTGGGCTTTTTCTGAGGTTTGTGTTTGTATTCCCGGTTGGGATTAACTTCCGGTATTTAACGCACGCCCATTCCCACGTGGCCATGCTGGGCTGGGTTTATTTGATGCTGTTCAGTTTTATTGTCTATTATTTTATTCCGAAAGCTTCGAAGACATATTCGCGGTTGTTTTGGGTCACAGAGATCGCTGTTGTGGGAATGATGCTGAGTTTTCCATTTCAGGGCTATGCCGCCATTTCCATAAGTTTTTCCACGCTTCATATTTTTTGCAGCTATTATTTCTTCAGGTTGGTCTGGAAAGACC
>Ga0307486_1000911_pt1 | contig 24743 bp, 39 predicted proteins | sample CBIW02metaG_FD_203663 | JGI IMG/M metagenome (GOLD analysis project Ga0307486, IMG submission 203663) | Sea-ice brine microbial communities from Beaufort Sea near Barrow, Alaska, United States - CBIW 0.2 | ecosystem: Environmental > Aquatic > Marine > Coastal | place: USA: Alaska | collected...
GCTTTTGACAAAACCCACTTTGGAACTAGGTTATTTGCCGCCATATTCTCCCGAGCTCAATCCCATCGAGAGAGCCTGGTGGTATATGAGAAAAAAAATCACCCCTAATAGATACATTCATACCATGAAGGAAAGGATAGTGGCATTCTGGAAAATGTTCTCTCACTTTCAAAAGCCAAACCAGGAAATGAAACATGTTTGTGGAATAAATTATTAAACTTTATATAAAACAGTATTTAAAGTAATTAAAATTCTTGCGCTGATTTACCGAGTTTATAAACCTTTCTGTAGATCCTATTTTACAGAACACTTTTGATGGCCATTTAAAAGGTCAAATAGATAACGAAAGAATGTATCTACGCTACGTTACCTGTTGATAGGAGAGGATTTCAAAAGATGAAATTGTTTTTCTAAATCAGCCAAACAAATTTGAACTAAGGTATCTGTCCCCTCTATCGCAGGCAATACATACAATAAGGCCCTGCTCAAGATTTTTAGATAGCTCAATCGCTGCGTACAAGGCTCCTCCGCTGCTCATTCCCGCAAGAATCCCTTCTTCTTTAGCCATACGACGGGTCATTTTAGTGGCTTGTTCTTCACTTACATCCATGACCAAATCTACCCTGCTACTATCAAAAATTTTGGGTAAAAACTCAGTTGACCATCTTCTTATTCCTGGAATACTGGAACCTTCAGTTGGTTGAGTACCCACTATTTGAACTTTAGGATTTTGCTCTTTCAGGTATTTAGACACTCCCATTATCGTCCCGGTGGTTCCCATAGCGGAAACAAAATGAGTTACTTGTGCCCTAGTATCGTTCCATATTTCAGGACCGGTGGTATCATAATGTGCAAGATAATTATCAGGGTTAGCAAATTGATCTAACATAAAATAACCCTCTCCACTCATTTGCTCAGCGAGCGTCCGGGAGTACTCTATAGTTTTCTTAGCTGGAGTCAAAATCACTTTTGCACCATACGCTTCCATGGAGGCAATTCTCTCTTTGGTAGAATTGTCAGGCATAATTAAGGTCATCTTTAAGTTTAGAAGGTTTGCTACCATTGCCAGAGCTATCCCAGTATTTCCACTGGTAGCTTCAACCAGTTTGTCTCCAGGATTGATGTCTCCCCTATCTAGGGCTGACTTGATCATATTGTATGCTGCACGGTCTTTAACACTTCCTGCCGGATTTTGTCCCTCCAGCTTACAATAGATTTCGACCTTAGGATTGACCGGAATGCGCTCCAACCTTACTAAAGGTGTATTGCCGATTAATTCAAATAGTTTCATTTTGATCATTTTTAAAAACATACGTGTCTGTCACCTCTGTGTCAGCATGATACATTCGAGTCTGATAATATACTTTGCTTTTAGGTGCGACGCTCTTGGTCAACCACACATTCCCACCAATCACACTCCCTTTACCAATTACAGTACTTCCTCCCAAAATAGTAGCTCCTGAATATATCACCACATCATCTTCAATAGTTGGATGTCTTTTGATATCTGCATCCATTTTATCTACACTCAGTGCACCTAAGGTAACCCCTTGGTAGAGCTTCACATTTTTACCAATGATGGTCGTCTCTCCTATTACCACACCTGTCCCGTGATCAATACAGAAATATTGGCCGATTTTAGCTGCTGGATGAATATCTATACCAGTACGACTATGCGCTATTTCTGAGATCATACGAGGAATTAATTTTACTCCAAGTAAATGAAGAGAATTGGCGATTCTGTGGGCCGCTATTGCAAAAAACCCAGGATAACTCCGAAGTATTTCAGTACGTGATTTGGCAGCAGGATCACCCGCAAACATTGCATCAACATCCAAATGTATCCAATCGAATACCTGCTCAAGATTTACAAAAAATTCAGAAGCAATGGCTGACCCATTCTGACCATGTAGATGGGTGTTTTTTTCTAAAATTACAGTGAGATCTTCTTGAAGTTTATATAGAGAAGTTTCAATTTCAGAACGATCTGAAATCTTCTCAACGGTATATTCAGGAAAAAGAAGCCCTAGCACATTTTCAAAAAACTGTTTTATTATTCTTGGAGAAGGGCAATCAGAGCAATCCAAATGTGCTGCATATATCTTCGAAATGAGAGATTCCATGAAAGAATTAATTGAGTTGTATTACAGGACAAAACCGACGCGAATCACATAAGGTTCAGAGTATGGAGATCTTAGATTGTCGTAAAGCACATTGTATAAAAATGTAAAATTGGCACCTCCCCTTGATCCAAAAGGAGCAAAATATCCTGCTCCAAGAAATAATCCAGGAGACCAGATTCTTTCATATCTTTCTGTGAAGAAATTATAATTATCGAAGTTAATAGACTCGTATTCTGCGTGTAAAAAAATAGTTGGAAAAATATTATACCTTCCAAATAATCTTCCACCATATGAAGAAGAATTAGCTCCGAAGAATCTATTATCTTTATAATATTGATATGTGATACCAAGTCCTCCTGAAAGCTTAGGAGTAATCATTACTCCGGCAAGGGGTGAGAAATCTATCAGAGTTACGGTTCCAAATTGCATCCCGAAGTTACCTCCAAAGTATAATCTATCTTTAAAGGAAGTTGAATCTGAATATATCTCTCGCTGAGCAAAGGCTGCTGATTGCATTAATAAAAATGCAAGCAAGAAAAAGAGTGCGTTTTTACTTTTCAACGATGACATAGAGATCTTCATTCTGTTTCTTCATGAGGTATTTTTCGCGTGCAAATTTCTCCAATAATTCGGGGTTGCTCATCAATTCTTCCCTTTCAATTCTGATTTTCTCTTTACGCTCGAGGTAGAATTCTGTTTGATTTTCGAGCTTAGAAAGTTTGGAGCTCAACTTGAATTGATTTATCAAATTATTAGAATCTATAAAGATCATCCAGGCTAAAAATAAGACGATTCCTAAAAAGTAGAAGTTTCTGCTGTCTTTAAAATAATTTTTCATCGGTCTGATTTCTAATTCTTGTCAAGTTACAAAAATGATGCAAAAAAAAGACAGCCCCAAAAGACTGCCTTTTTACTAATCACTAAAGCAATACTAAATTACTTACCGTTGAATACTGCGGCGTCACCTAATTGCTCTTCGATTCTAAGTAATTGGTTGTATTTAGCCATACGATCAGATCTGGAGGCAGAACCGGTTTTGATCTGTCCACAGTTTAAAGCTACTGCAAGATCAGCAATGGTAGAATCTTCAGTTTCGCCAGATCTATGCGACATTACTGCTGTAAACCCAGCCTTGTGAGCAAGATTAACCGCATTGATAGTTTCTGTAAGCGTTCCGATTTGATTCACCTTAATTAGGATAGAATTAGCAGATTTCTCTTCGATTCCTCTTTTAAGAAATTTAACATTGGTCACAAAAAGGTCATCACCAACTAATTGTATTTTATCACCAATTTTAGCAGTCAGCATAGCCCATCCTTCCCAATCTTCTTCAGCACATCCATCTTCGATAGAGTCGATAGGATATTTCTCAGTAAGTTCAGCAAGATATGCTACCTGCTCTTCTCTATTTCTAGCTACTCCAGTATCACCTTCAAACTTTTTATAATTGTAAACTCCATCTTCAAAAAATTCAGATGCAGCGCAATCCAAAGCAATAGTAACGTCATCTCCAGGAGTGTAACCAGCTTTTGTAATAGCCTCCAAAATACATTCTAATGCTTCTTCGGTCCCGCCAGAAAAATTAGGTGCAAATCCACCCTCATCCCCAACTGCAGTGCTCAAGTTTTTGTCATGAAGGATTTTTTTCAGATTATGAAAAATCTCAGTTCCCATTCTCATTGCTTCAGAGAACGTAGGGGCTCCCACTGGACGAATCATAAACTCTTGAAATGCAATAGGGGCATCAGAGTGAGACCCACCATTAATGATATTCATCATTGGCAGAGGAAGAGTATTTGCATTTACACCGCCCACATATCTGTATAGGGGTTGGTTAGACTCCATAGCTGCAGCTTTGGCTACTGCTAAAGATACTCCCAATATTGCGTTGGCTCCAAGATTACCTTTGTTCGGTGTACCATCAAGATCAATCATAATTTGATCAATCATGTTTTGCTCAAACACATCATAACCTATCAGCTCAGATGCAATAATATTGTTGACGTTTGCAACAGCTTTCAGCACACCTTTACCCATATATCTGCTTTTATCACCGTCACGAAGCTCCACAGCTTCATTAATACCGGTAGAAGCTCCACTTGGTACTGCTGCGCGGCCAAAAGCGCCATTTTCAGTAACTACATCTACTTCTATGGTAGGATTTCCTCTAGAGTCTAGAATTTGTCGTGCGTGAATTGATTCAATCATCGTCATAGTTTTAAAGGTTTTTTGAGAATTAATTTTGATTTATTAAGGTGATAAAATCATCAAAAAGATACCTGGAATCATGTGGTCCTGGAGATGATTCAGGATGATATTGAACTGAGAATGCTGGCTTATTCTTTAATTTGATCCCTGCTACTGTATTATCATTCAAATGAACGTGAGTGATCTCCACCTCACTGTTATTCTCTGCATCCTCACGACTAATATTAAAGCCATGATTCTGTGAAGTGATCTCACTTTTTCCGGTAATCAAGTTTTTAATTGGATGATTTAACCCCCGGTGTCCATGATGCATTTTGTAGGTAGAGATACCACAAGACTCCGCTATCAATTGATGACCAAGACAAATACCAAACACAGGTTTTCCTGTAGCAAGAATGCCTTTGGTGGTTATTTTGGCGTAGTCCATTACCGCTGGATCACCTGGACCATTTGAAAGAAAATAAGCGTTAGGATTCCAGCTTTCCATTTCTGCCAAGGTGGTTTTAGCAGGAAACACCTTACAGTACACTCCACGCTCTACCAAATTTCTAAGAATATTCTTTTTTATTCCGAAGTCCATGCACGCTACTTTTATAGATGCATTTTCATTACCAACATAATAAGATTCTTTAATACTTACGGTGGACGAAAGTTCTAACCCATCCATGTTTGGAACCTTGTCAAGCTCAGCTTGGAGTCCTTCAAGATTGCCTTCAAATTCCGAACTTATTATCGCATTCATAGCGCCTTGAGAACGCAAATGTGTAACTAACATTCTGGTATCGATATCAGAGATACCTGTAATCCCGTTCTTAACCAAATAGTCCTGCAGAGAGCCTGACGCATCCAATCTAGACACTACATCAGAAAAAGAATTAACCACGAGACCAGCAATCGTGGGATGGTCAGATTCTACCTCTGCATCTATCACCCCATAATTACCGATATGAGGAGTGGTATTGACTATGATTTGCCCTGTATATGAAGGATCAGTATATATTTCTTGGTATCCTGTCATTCCAGTGTTGAAGCAAATTTCACCACCATTTGTTCCTGGATTACCGATTAGCGACCCATAAAATATAGTGCCATCTGCCAAGAGTAAAGTTGCTTGTTGTTTGTTCATTTCGCTAAGTAATTGCCCAAAGTTAAATATTAATTGGGAAGGAAGATAAATGAAAAGGGTATAAAAAAAGGATTGAACAAATGTCCAATCCTTTCAATATGATAAAAACGATAATTCAACTTACTTATTTTCAATATCGTCTTCAGTATCAGTAGTTGCTTCAGGAGCATTTGGCTCTTCTGATTTAGCTTCAGGAGTTTTTGCATCTTCTTTAGCTTCAGCAGCAGGAGCTGCATTATCTTCAGTTTTTGGAGCATCTTCGGCACTGCCTGTACTTCTACGAGATCTTCGTGTAGTTTTCTTTGCAGGCTTAGCATCTTTAAGCATTAACTCATTAAAGTCAACCAATTCAATGATACACATTTCTGCGTTGTCACCTAATCGGAAACCTGTTTTTATAATTCTAGTATAACCTCCCGGGCGAGTGGCCACTTTCTCAATCACTTCTCCAAAAAGAAGGATGATAGCTCTCTTATTTTTCAAATAAGAAAAAGCCATACGTCTATTGTGAGTAGTGTCTTCTTTAGCGCGTGTCACCAGAGGTTCCAAATACTTCTTCAATTCTTTTGCCTTAGCAAGCGTGGTTGAGATACGCTTGTGAACAATCAACGAAGTTGCCATATTAGAAAGCATAGCCTTTCTATGGGCTGTTTTTCTTCCAAGGTGGTTAAATTTCTTACCGTGTCTCATTGTTAGTTATTCTTCATCAAGTTTATACTTTGAAATATCCATTCCAAAGGTCAGATTCTTTTCCTGGATAAGCTGTTCCAGCTCTGCAAGTGATTTCTTACCGAAGTTTCTGAATTTCATCATATCAGAAATCTCCAATTTAGCAAGATCTCCAAGAGTTTTCACATCGGCAGCTTTCAGACAGTTGAATGCACGAACAGAAAGATCGAGTTCACTCAAAGAAGTCTTAAGAAGCTTACGCATATGCAAGAATTCCTCATCAATAGGCTCTGGCTCAGCTATTCCAGTGGAGTCAAGGACCATTGTTTGGTCAGAGAACAACATGAAATGTTGAATCAAAATCTTCGCAGATTCCTGTAGGGCTTTTTCCGGGTGGATAGACCCGTCTGTAGAAACTTCTAGGATTAATTTTTCGAAGTCAGTTTTTTGTTCTACTCGTGTATTTTCTACGCTGTATTTCACGTTTTTGATAGGTGTGAACACAGCATCAATTGCGATAGTACCGAATATTTGATCCTTTGGTTTGGACTCATCAGCTGGTAGATATCCTCTTCCTTTATCCATCGTAAGCTCAATCTCAAAGTTTTTGGTTTCATCTATATTACAGATAACCAACTCTGGGTTCAATATTTCGAAAGAAGAAGTGAACTTAGCAATGTCACCTGCAGTCAAAACGGATTGATTTTTGATTTCCACGGTGATCTTGCTATCAAATGCATCATGCACCTTCTTGAATCTCACCTGCTTTAGATTCAAAATAATATCTGTCACATCTTCAACTACACCTTCGATGGTAGAAAATTCATGCACTATACCAGGTATTTTAATGGCAGTGATGGCATAACCTTCCAAGGAAGAAAGCAAGATTCTTCTCAGGGCGTTACCTATTGTAACTCCATAGCCTTTTTCGAGTGGTTTGAAGGTGAATAAGCCATGAAAATCATCGGCTTTCTCCATCACCACTTTTTCGGGCATTTGAAATGCTAGTATGGACATATATCTCGTTCTTTATTAAAAGCTGAAAATATTAAAATATTACTTAGAGTATAGTTCGACAATGAGTTGCTCCTTGATATTCTCAGGAATATCATCTCTGCCTGGAACACTGACGAATTTGCCGGTCAATGAAGTACCTTCCCACTCTAACCAGGAATATTTATTGGCACCTCTACCTGCTAAGCTACTAGTAATAGCTTCAAGAGACTTAGAACGCTCCCTTACTGAAACCACATCACCTGGCTTTAAAGTGAATGAAGGGATATTTACAACTTCACCGTTTACAAGCACGTGCTTGTGAGAAACCAATTGTCTTGCTCCTCTTCTAGTAGGCGAAATACCCAATCTATACACGGTGTTGTCTAATCTAGCTTCAAGAAGCTGAAGAAGGTTTTCACCGGTAATTCCATTTTTCCTTGAAGCAATATTAAACATCTTTGCGAATTGTCTCTCCAATACACCATAGATGTATTTTGCTTTCTGCTTTTCAGTAAGCTGGATTGCATATTCTGATTGCTTCTTTCTTCTACCTCTTCCGTGCTGGCCAGGAGGGTAGTTTTTCTTTGCAAGTGCTTTGCTGTGCCCTTCTATAGCCTCACCGAATTTTCTGGCGATTTTTGCTTTGGGGCCTGTATATCTAGCCATTGTATTACAATTTTATGATTAAACTCTTCTACGCTTAGGTGGACGACATCCATTGTGCGGCATTGGAGTCACATCAGTAATGGTTGTTACATCCAATCCTACATTTTGCAATGTTCTGATCGCGGACTCACGACCAGATCCTGGACCTTTAACAAAGACCTCGATTTTTCTCAAACCTAAGTCATATGCTGATTGCCCACAATTTTGTGCAGCCATCTGTGCAGCGTAAGGAGTATTTTTCTTAGAACCTCTGAACCCCATTTTACCGGCAGAGGCCCAAGATATCACCTGTCCTGCATTGTTGGTAAGCGAGATAATGATATTGTTGAAGGAAGCACGAATGTGCGCCTGACCTACAGCTTCTACCTTTACTACTCTCTTCTTACCCTTTGCTTTATCGTTTCTTTTCTGAGCCATAATCTAAATCAGGTTTTATTTAGTTGCTTTTTTCTTATTTGCAACTGTTTTTCTCTTACCCTTCCTTGTTCTGGCGTTGTTCTTTGTGTGTTGACCACGAACTGGAAGTCCTTTTCTGTGTCTCAAACCTCTATAGCAACCGATATCTTGAAGTCGCTTGATGTTCAATTGGATCTCTGATTTCAGTACACCTTCTGTTCTGAATTCTTCAGCGATAATGTTACGGATTGATGTTGACTCATCGTCATCCCACTCGCCAGCTTTCTTATCGAAAGAGATACCGGCTTTTGTCAGAATAGCTTTGGCTGCAGATCTCCCTAATCCGAAGATATAGGTAAGACCGATCACGCCACGCTTATTGTCTGGTATATCTACACCTGCAATTCTTGCCATAATTTAACCTTGTCTTTGTTTAAACTTAGGATTCTTCTTATTGATGACGTACAATACCCCTTTTCTACGGATCAACTTGCAGTCAACACTTCTTTTTTTAATCGATGTTTTTACTTTCATCTCTGTCTTATTTATATCGATATACAATTCTGCCTTTGGACAAATCATAGGGAGACAGTTCCAACTTTACACGATCTCCGGGAAGGATTTTTATGTAATTCATCCTCATCTTACCAGATATGTGGGCAATCAATTGATGTCCATTCTCTAATTCAACTTTGAACATCGCATTGGATAATGCCTCGATAATAGTTCCGTCCTGCTCTATAGATGTTTGTTTGGCCATATTAGAATTTAAAATTCTCTTCTATGTACTTGTGAGAGGTTAACACCTCTGTTCTATCTTCAAATATCGCTACCATATGCTCGTAGTGTGCAGATACTTTTCTATCCGCTGTACGAATAGTCCAGCCATCACGCTCTTGGACAATATTCCTTGTTCCAAGATTAACCATAGGCTCTATAGCGATCACCATCCCGTCTTTTAGCAAAGGTCCACTCCCACGTTTACCGTAGTTGGGTACTTCAGGCGCCTCATGTAGATTTTTACCAACTCCATGTCCTACAAGCTCTCTGACTACTGTGTAGCCCTTCGCTTCTACAAACTTTTGTATGGCATTACCCACATCGCCTATCCTTTGACCAAAGACAGCTTGCTCAATTCCTATGTAAAGAGAATCTCGAGTGGCTCGTAATAATTTTAATATAGAAGGGGAAACCTCACCAATAGGGTACGTATAAGCGGAATCGCTATGAAAACCTTGGTGAAAGACTCCACAATCTACTGAGATTATATCGCCATCTTTCAATTCATATTCACTGGGAAAACCGTGTACTACTACTTCATTAACTGAAATACACAGCGAAGCAGGAAATCCGTTGTAACCTTTAAAAGAAGGTACTCCATCGTGATCTCTGATAAACTCCTCAGCAATTTTGTCTAAGAAAGAAGTCTTTACCCCTTCCTTTATATGTTTCGCTACTTCCCCGTGGGCTCTCGCTAGTATATCGGCACTATTCTTTATTAACTGAACTTCCTCTGAAGTCTTATAATTAATCATTCTTAGGCAACTTGGTAATTAGAAGGATTATTTTTCATATTCCCACTTTTCATCATCCCTTCATAATGTCTCATCAAAAGATAGCTTTCAATCTGTCTCAAGGTATCCATGATCACTCCCACCATGATAAGCAGAGAGGTACCACCGTAGAAATAAGAGAAATCTTGGCCAACTCCAGATATTACTGCTATTGCAGGCAATATTGCTACTATTGAAAGCATTATAGAGCCGGGTAACGTAATCTTAGAGATGATGCCATCAATGAATTCGGAGGTTGGTGCACCAGGCTTAATTCCGGGAACAAAACCACCATTTCGTTTCATATCTTCCGCAATCTGCTCAGGATTCACCGTGATGGCAGTGTAGAAGAACGTGAATAAGATAATCATCACGGCAAATAACACATTGTACTGCCATGATGTGGGATTACTAAAAGTAGCTCCAATATAGTTTGCGATATCATTATCTGATGCCCAAATCTGCGCAATAAGAGCAGGAACGAACATTAGTGATTGTGCAAAGATTATAGGCATCACACCAGAAGAATTGACCTTGATCGGAATATATTGTCTTTGTCCGCCATATACTTTCCCCCCGACTACTTGCTTAGCATATTGAACGGGTATTCTTCTAGTAGCTTCAGTCAAAGCGATGACTCCAATAACCACAAAGAACAATACAACGCCTTCTATAATCAGCAAGAGCATTCCTGAAGTTCCTTTTTCCAAGAATTCAGCTATAATCGCTCCTGGAAATCTTGAAATGATACCAATCATAATTAGCATGGAGATACCATTACCAATACCTTTTTCAGTAATCTTCTCACCAAGCCACATGCAGAACATGGTGCCGGCAGAAAGCAATACTAAGGAGCTAAACATGAAAAGAGTAGGACTCACCATTACTGCGCCAGTTGGCATGATGGTGGCTGAAACGTAGCCGATACCTTGAGCAACTGTAATCAATATGGTTAATACTCTGGTGATCTGGTTGATACGATTTCTTCCGGATTCACCATCCTTTTGCATCTTCTGAAAATATGGTACTCCGACAGTAAGCAGCTGCAAAACAATGGATGCAGAGATATAAGGCATAATGCCTAAACCAAAGATGGAAGCGTTGCTAAAAGCTCCTCCTAGGAAAGTATCTATCAGACCAAATATACCTTCTGGTGCATCTCCCAATTTTGATGGGTCAACGCCAGGAAGTACAATAAAAGATCCCAATCTAAAGACGATTAAAAACCCAATTGTATTCAGGATTCTAACTCTAAGATCTTCGATAGAGAAAATATTCTTAACTGTCGAAATAAACTTTTTCATTAATTCAAATCGCGTTTACCGAACCGCCAACCTTTTCGATTGCCTCTGTAGCAGAAGCAGAAAATTTATGGACAGATACGTTTAATTTGGCTTTCAATTCACCTCCACCGAGGATTTTGATTTTATCATTCTTTGATGCTATTCCATGAGAAACCAAGGTATCCATAGTTACATCTTCTAGACTGTATTGCTCAGCAAGACTTTGCAATGTATCCAAATTAACTGGTTTGAACTCAACTCTGTTTATGCTTTTGAAGCCAAACTTTGGAACTCTTCTCTGTAGCGGCATTTGACCACCTTCAAAACCCAATTTTGATTTATAACCGGATCTTGACTTTGCTCCTTTGTGTCCTCTTGTAGAAGTTCCACCTCTTCCTGAGCCTGTACCTCTACCAATTCTCTTACGATTTTTGGTAGATCCTTCGGCTGGTGTTAATGTATGCAGTTTCATAATTAAGCTTCCTCAACTTTTAAAAGGTGATTAACTTTTTTAACCATACCAGCGATCTGAGGCGTATTTTCTACGGTTACAGTTTTGCTGATTTTACCTAAACCTAAAGCAGTTATAGTTGCTTTTTGATCCCTAGGTCTATCGATGGTACTTTTAATTTGCGTGATCTTGATTTTAGCCATGATGATTATCCGTTAAAAACTTTAGACATTTTAACGCCTCTCTGTTGTGAAACAGCGATGGCATCTCTTAGCTGAACCAAAGCTTCTATTGTCGCTTTTACCACGTTGTGAGGATTGGATGACCCTTTGGATTTAGCCAGTACGTCAGTAACGCCAGCACTCTCCAAAACAGCTCTCATTGCTCCACCGGCCAATACGCCTGTACCTGGAGCAGCTGGTTTGATCAAAACAAAACCTCCACCATATTTTCCAATTTGTTCGTGAGGAATAGTGCCTTTCAAAATTGGTACTTTAACCAAGTTCTTCTTAGCATCTTCAATGCCTTTGGTAATTGCATCGGTTACTTCGTTGGCTTTACCCAATCCGTAACCTACAACACCTTTACCATCTCCTACCACTACAATTGCTGAAAAAGAGAACCTTCTACCGCCTTTAACCACTTTGGCTACTCGGTTGATGGAAACTACTTTTTCCTTTAAATCTGTATCTGTAGCCCTTATAGGCTTTCTTCTTAATTGAGACATAGCTTATTAAAATTTAAGGCCTCCTTCTCTGGCGCCATCTGCCAAAGCTTTCACATTTCCGTGATACAAGTAGCCATTTCTATCGAAAACAACTGCATCTACTCCATTTGCAACAGCTCTTTCGGCAAGTTTCTTACCTACTTCCTTAGAGACTGACACGTTGTTGTTAGCCTTACCCCCTAATTCTTTAGAGGATGCCTGAGCAACTGTATGACCTTTAAGGTCATCAACCAGCTGAGCATATATACCTGTATTACTTTTGAATACAGACAAACGAGGTCTGGAATCAGTACCGGAGATTTTTCTCCTGATACCCTGCTTGATCCTAAGTCTTCTGGAATTCTTATTAAATGCCATAACCTATTATTTTTTAGCGGCAGTTTTACCAGCCTTACGTCTAACTTGTTCACCAACGAAGCGCACACCTTTACCTTTATAAGGCTCAACCTTACGAAGCGATCTTATTTTGGCAGCTACTTGTCCAATCAATTCTTTGTCAATTGACTCCAACGTTATGATTGGATTCTTACCTTTTGCAGTTTCTGCTTTCAAAGAAACTTCTACCGGCAATGCCATGAAGATATTGTGAGAGTAACCGAGGTTAAGCTCAAGTATCTGACCTTGGCTAGCAGCCTTATACCCTACCCCTACAAGTTCTAAGTTCTTCTTGTATCCTTGCGAAACACCTATCACCATATTGTTGATAAGTGATCTATAAAGACCGTGAATAGACTTATGTCTCTTGGAGTCAGTAGGTCGACTAAAAATGACATGGTTATCTTCTATCTTAACCTGAATATCAGGATTAACATCCTGTATCAGGGTACCCTTTGGACCTTTAACAGTCACAGTACCTTTGTCTGTGACGTCTACAGTAACACCGCTGGGTATATTTATTGGTTTTTTACCTATTCTGGACATGATAGTAAATTAATATACGTAGCAAAGAACTTCTCCACCAACTCCTTCAGTACGGGCTTCTTTGTCCGTCATTACTCCCTTAGAGGTAGAAACGATCGCTATTCCAAGGCCATTAATCACTCTTGGAAGCTCCGTATGTTTTACATATTTTCTTAAACCTGGCTTACTTACTCTAGATAGGCTAACAATTGCATTTTGCTTGGTAGTAGGATTGTATTTCAGCGCAATTTTGATAGATCCCTGCGGACCATTTTCTTCAAATTTGTAATTCTGAATGTACCCCTTATCATGCAATACTTTTGTAAGCTCCTTCTTGATGTTGGAAGCAGGAATATCAACGATTCGGTGAGATGCTTTAATCGCATTTCTCAACCTAGTCAGATAATCAGCTATTGGATCAGTCATTGTAATTTATAGTCTAGCCCCACCCAATTTGGGCGTGCAAAGTTACGAATTGATTTTTAAAATAAAAACTACTGTCGTTTTTTTACCAGCTGGACTTTGTGACTCCAGGGATCTTGCCTGCTGAGGCCATTTCTCTGAAGGTTACCCTGTTGATACCAAACTTGCGCATGTAGCCTTTTGGACGTCCTGTCATTTTACATCTATTGTGTAGTCTGACTGGAGATGCGTTCTTAGGCAATTTGTCAAGTGCTTCATAGTCCCCTGCAGCTTTAAGCGCAGCTCTTCTATCAGCATACTTGGCTACCAGACGCTCTCTTTTTCTCTCACGAGCTTTGATTGACTCTTTTGCCATGGTTATTGTTCTTTAATTTTTTTAACGAAAGGCATTCCAAAAGCTTTTAACAATTCTAAGCTTTCTTCATCTGATTTTGCAGAAGTAACAAAGGTAATATCCATTCCAGAGATTCTATTCACCTTCTCGATGCTAATCTCAGGAAATATTATTTGCTCCTGAACCCCCAAAGTATAGTTACCTCTTCCGTCAAAACCTTTATCAGAAATTCCTTTGAAATCTCTCACTCGTGGAAGTGCTACAGTTACTAAACGATCAAGAAACTCAAACATCATTTTCCCTCTCAAGGTAACTTTTGCTCCAATTGGCATACCTTCTCTCAACTTGAAGTTGGATACAGATGTCTTGGCAATAGTAGAGACCGCACGTTGCCCGGTAATTAAAGATAATTCTTCAACTCCCTGATCAACAAGTTTCTTGTCAGCCACTGCAGCTCCAATACCTTTATTGAGAACAATCTTTTCCAACTTAGGAACCTGCATTACGGAGGAATATTGGAATTTATCTTTCAATGCAGGCACTATCGTGTCCACATATTTTTGCTTAATTCTTGGATTAGCCATTGATCACCTCCCCATTTTTCTTAGAGTATCTTACTAATTTTCCGTTCTCTCCTGCTTTGCGACCAGTTCTGGTAGCCTCACCAGACTTAGGGTCTACTAACATCAAGTTACTGATATGCATAGAAGCTTCCCTCTTATCAATACCCCCTTGAGGCTTAGCTGCAGTTGGTTTAACGTGCTTAGTGATCATATTAAGACCTTCAACAATAGCTCTGCTCTTCTGTCTGTCAACGGAAAGAACCGCACCTGTTTTGCCTTTATCATCACCAGCGATTACCTTTACAGTATCTCCAGTTTTAACGTGAAGCTTTGTTTGTTTTTTCATTTTTCTTTCCATGATTACAATACTTCAGGAGCCAAAGAAACGATTTTCATAAACTGCTTCTCTCTCAACTCTCTTGCCACTGGGCCGAAGATACGAGTGCCTCTTGGCTCATCGTTGTTGTTAAGTAATACAGCTGCATTGTCCTCGAATCGGATATAAGAACCGTCCTTACGTCTTATTTCTTTACGAGTACGTACAATCACCGCTCTTGAAACGGTACCTTTTTTCATACTGCTGGAAGATAGGGCTGACTTTACAGTCACTACGACTTTATCGCCGATAGAAGCATAACGCTTCTTAGTTCCTCCCAATACACGGATGACCAATACCTCTTTGGCACCGGAATTATCCGCCACACTTAGTCTGGATTCTTGTTGTATCATGATTACTTAGCCCTTTCAATAATTTCAACTAATCTCCAACGCTTGTTTTTACTCAGCGGACGAGTTTCGCTGATTTTAACGAGGTCACCAGGGTTACACTCGTTATTCTCGTCATGAGCCATAAATTTGGTAGTTTTGGCAACGAACTTACCGTAGATAGCATGCTTTACGCGACGTTCTACCGCTACGGTGACGGACTTGTCCATCTTGTTACTTACCACCTTACCAACTCTTTCTTTTCGAAGATTTCTCTCTATCGTAGCCATTTTCTTTTGGTTAGCTAGTTATTTGGCAGCCAATGCAGTCTTTAATCTTGCGATAAAGCGCTTGGACTCGCGGATTTTGTTAGGATTCTCAATGGGAGAAATCGAATGGGCAAACTTAAGCTTGCTTAGATTCTCCTGCTCAGCGCCTATGCGCTCGGCGATTTCACTTACGGAAAGTGACGTGATCTCTGTATTTTTCATAGTGCTTTCTATTCAGCGTAATCTCTACGAACAACAAATTTAGTGCTTACTGGTAGCTTTTGCTGGGCAAGTCTTAACGCCTCTTGAGCTGTCTCCAGGCTTACGCCTGTAGCTTCGAAAAGGATCGTACCTGGTTTGATAACGGCAACCCAATATTCCGGTGCACCTTTACCTTTACCCATACGAACCTCTGCGGGCTTTTTAGTGATAGGCTTGTCTGGAAAAATTCTAATCCAAACTTGACCTTCTCTTTTCATTGCTCTCGTCATTGCAATACGAGCAGCTTCTATCTGACGGGATGTAATCCATCCTGGCTCCAGGGACTTGATGCCAAAGTTGCCAAAAGAAAGCGTATGCCCTCTTTGTGCAATGCCTTTGACACGGCCCTTTTGCATTTTTCTATATTTAGTTCTCTTTGGCTGTAACATGATGTCTCACTAAACGGTGAAAATTAGTTATTTCTTTTTCTACGTCTTGGACCATCGTTTCTCTTAGGGCCTGCATTTCTAGCACCTTTTGGCTCGTTAGCAGCTCCCTGATTAGGAGAAAGATCTCTCTTACCGTACACTTCACCCTTAAATATCCATACTTTGATACCAATGATGCCGTAAACAGTAAGTGCTTCTGAAAGCGCATAATCGATGTCTGCTCTCAATGTATGAAGTGGAATTCTTCCTTCTTTATACATTTCAGAACGGGCCATCTCAGCACCGCCTAGACGACCAGAGAGTTTAACTTTGATTCCTTCTGCACCCACTCTCATGGACGCAGCGATAGCTTGTTTCATAGCTCTCCTGAAGGAAATCCTTGCTTGAAGTTGCTGAGCGATGGACTCTCCTACTAATTTAGCATCCAATTCTGGCCGCTTAATTTCAAAAATATTGATTTGAATATCTTTGCTAGTAAGTTTCTTGAGCTCTTCTTTCAGCTTATCTACTTCGGCTCCACCTTTACCAATTACAACACCTGGACGGGCGGTATGAATCGTAAGAGTGATTCTTTTGAGCGTTCGCTCAATAATCACCTTAGAAATACCACCTTTAGGAATTCTGGCAAGGACGTACTTACGGATTTTTTGATCTTCATATAGCTTATCAGCAAAGTCTTTCCCACCATACCAGTTGGAATCCCAGCCTTTGACTACACCAAGTCTAAATCCTATTGGGTTGATCTTTTGTCCCATAGTCTTTCTTAATTTGCCTTTTCGTTCGTTTCTACTACATCAGCGGTAACTTCTTGAAAATCGAACGCATCGATGACCAAGGTTACATGATTTGATCTTTTACGGATACGGTGACCTCTACCCTGAGGAGCTGGTCTCAATCTCTTGAGCATCCTTCCTTCATCAACCATAATGGTCTTGATGAAAAGATCAGCCTCCTCCAGTTTAGCATCCGGATTCTTCGCTTGCCAGTTGGCTACAGCGGAAAGCAACAACTTCTCAAGTCGAATCGCTCCATGGTTAGGAGTGAATTTCAAAATGGTAAGTGCCATTCCTACTCTCTTGCCTCTGACAAGGTCAGCCACAAGGCGCATCTTACGCGGAGATGTAGGTACATTATTTAATTTTGCTAATGCTTCCATGATTATCTCTTTCCTTTATCTTTTTTGGCAATGTGGCCTCTGAAATTCCTAGTAGGAGCAAATTCACCTAGCTTATGACCTACCATATTGTCTGTTACAAAAACTGGAATAAATTTATTCCCATTATGCACAGCGAAGGTATGTCCTACGAAATCTGGAGAAATCATTGATTTTCTTGACCAAGTCTTGATTACTGATTTCTTTCCTGATTCGTTCATAGCATCCACCTTTTTTACAAGATGATGCTCGATATAAGGACCTTTTTTTAATGAACGTGCCATAATTATTTAGATCTTTTACTTACGATGAACTTGTTTGAATACTTCTTAGGCGATCTGGTTTTCTTACCTTTTGACAATAGACCTTTTCTAGATCTAGGATGTCCTCCGGAAGAGCGTCCTTCACCACCACCCATTGGGTGATCTACTGGGTTCATTACTACTCCTCTTACACGAGGTCTAGTTCCGAGCCATCTATTACGACCGGCTTTACCCAACACTACGTTCATGTGATCACCATTGGAAACTGTACCAACAGTGGCCATACATGTACCAAGCACAAGTCTCATCTCACCAGATGGAAGCTTTACAGTTACGTACTTACCTTCACGGGCTACGATCTGAGCATATCCACCAGCACTTCTTACCATAGCGGCACCTTTACCTGGCTTCAATTCCAAACAATGTACGATTGTACCCATTGGGATCTTAGCCACTGGCATTGCGTTACCCACTTCTGGAGCAACTTGCTCACCGGAAATCACTGTCTGTCCTACTGACAAACCTTCCGGGGCGATAATGTAGGTCTTAGCTCCGTCTGCATAATAAAGTAGGGCAAGACGTGCCGTTCTGTTTGGATCATATTCAATAGACTTTACAGTCGCCGGAACACCAAACTTATTTCTCTTGAAGTCTACAATTCTGAGTCTTCTCTTATGACCACCACCGATATATCGGGCTGTCATTTTACCTGTATTATTTCGTCCACCTGACTTCTTGTTAGGAGCAAGAAGAGATTTTTCCGGCTTTGATGCAGTTATCTCATCGAAGACTGGAGCTACTCTAAATCTTGTTCCTGGAGTGACAGGTTTCAACTTTTTAATTGCCATGATATTGATTCAATTAAACTTCTCCATAAAAATCAATCACTTCACCATCGCCGATTTGCACGATTGCTTTCTTAAAAGCGTTGGTAAATCCCGAAACCACTTTAGCTTTGGTGTACCTAGACTTATGCTTAGCTGCATATCTGATAGTTCTAATTGATACCACTTTCACACCGTACTTTTTTTCTACAGCGTGCTTGATCTCTGGTTTTTTCGCCGTCTTCTCCACGATGAACCCATAAACTCCTCTTTCGTTCATGGCAGAAATCTTTTCTGTAATCAAAGGCTGCTTTAGAATCTCCATTGTCTTATTTCGATAAAATGGTTTCCAATATACTTAATGAACCTTCGCAAATCACCAGGTGATCAGCGTGAAGTACTTGATAAGTATTTACATCATTTACAGTCACAACTTTAGCCTTAGGCACGTTTCTGCTCGCTAAGAACACGTTGTTATTTGCTTCAGGAAGCACCAACAAAGTCTTCTTGTCTCCCAGGGAAAGGCCATCAAGGAATGCTATGTAGCTTTTAGTTTTTGGAGAGTCGAAAGACACGTTTTCCAAAACTGAAAGGCTATTGTCTATCACTTTATAAGAAAGTGCAGACTTACGAGCAAGTTGTTTCACCTTTTTGTTCAATTTGAAAGAATAATCTCTTGGCTGTGGCCCAAATACTCTTCCTCCACCTCTGAACAATGGCGACTTGATTGATCCAGCTCGAGCACTACCTGTGCCTTTTTGCTTTTTGATCTTTCGAGTAGAACCTGCTATTTCGTTTCTTTCTTTAGACTTGTGCGTACCCTGTCTTTGGTTTGCCAAGTACTGCTTTACATCAAGATAGATTGCATGATCGTTTGGTTTGATCGCAAAAATGTCGTCAGCTAAACTGATTTTTCTACCTGTGTCTTCTCCTTTATGATTAATTACTGCTAATTCCATGGCTTACTTCTCTAGAATAATGAAAGAATTCTTAGGACCAGGTACAGAACCAGAAACCAATAGTAGGTTTTTGTCAGCGTAAATTTTCAACACTTTAAGGTTGACTACTTTTACTCTGTCTCCACCCATTCTACCTGCCATTCTCATTCCTTTGAAAACTCGAGATGGCCAAGAACATGCACCAATTGAACCTGGGTGTCTGCCTCTGTTATGCTGACCGTGAGTTTGTCCACCCACACCAGCAAAACCGTGACGTTTTACTACACCTTGGAAACCTTTACCTTTTGAAGTTCCGATAGCATCCACGAAGTCACCGACAACGAACACTTCTCCACTTTTTACAGTAGCTCCTAGATCAACCTGGCCTTCAAACTCAACCCGGAAATCTCTGAACTCAACAACTTTCTGCTTTGGCGTAGTACCAGCCTTTTTGAAATGACCGATCAATGGCTTAGGCGTATTTTTCTCTTTACGCTCACCATATGCCAATTGCACTGCATTGTACCCGTCTGACTCGACGTTTTTTACTTGCGTCACTACGCAAGGACCAGCTTCTATTAGCGTGCATGCGACGTTACGTCCATCGGCACTGAAAATGCTAGTCATTCCTACTTTTCTACCTATTATACCAGACATCTTTATTAAGATAATACAATAACCAACAAGCAATTATGCTCGGAGGCTCCTGTTAAAGGACTGCAAAGTTACAGAAAATAAATTCTGTACCAAATGCAGATTCCTAAATTTTAATGTTATTGGAAAAATTTACGTTGTGAATCAGGATATTACAAACCTGAAACCTAACTCAGCTCTCTATGATATAGAAAATAAAAAGACCTGCTATACAACAGGCCTTTCATTATATAATCAAGATACTATCAAACTTTGATTTCTACATCAACTCCACTAGGAAGTTCGATTTTCATCAAAGCATCTACCGTCTTTGAAGAATTGGAGTAAATATCTACCAATCTCTTGTAGGTACAAAGTTGATACTGATCCCTTGCTTTCTTACTTACGTGAGGGGATTTCAACACCGTGAATTTCTCCTTTTTTGTAGGCAATGGAATAGGTCCAACTACTATTGCACCCGTAGCTTTTACAGCTTTTACGATCTTCTCTGATGACTTATCCACCAGGCTGTGATCGTATGATTTCAATTTTATTCTGATTTTCTGATTCATCACAAATGTTGTTTATACTTTCTCGCCTTTTACTTTAGCAATCACACCTTCAGCAATACTATTAGGCACAGCCTCATAGTGTGAGAAAGTCAATGATGCTGTTGCTCTTCCCGAAGTAATCGTTCTAAGGTCAGTAATGTAACCAAACAACTCAGACAATGGCACTGAAGCTTTAACCACAGAGGAAGTACCCTTGGTATCCATACCTTTCATCAAACCTCTTCTTCGGTTTAAGTCACCAGTTATAGGCCCTGTATATTCATCTGGGGCTACCACATCTACCGCCATGATTGGCTCTAGCAATTGTGGCTTACACTTCTTGGCTGCTTCCCTAAAACCAATTCGAGCTGCCAATTCAAAAGAAAGGGCGTCAGAATCGACATCGTGGAAGGAACCGTGAAACAATCTAACCTTCATCGCTTCGATTGGATATCCCGCTAGTGGACCATTCTTCATCGCTTCATTGAAGCCTTTCTGAATAGAAGGAATAAATTCTTTAGGAATTGTACCCCCAACAATACCGTTGACAAAGTCAAGACCCTGTGTGATCTCACCCGTTTCAGGATCTGGATCTTTTGGTCCTAGTTCGAATACAATATCTGCAAACTTACCTTTACCACCTGATTGCTTTTTATAAACTTCCTTGTGCTCTACTGAGCTAAATAAAGCTTCCTTGTAGGCAACCTGTGGCGCACCTTGGTTGATTTCAACTTTAAACTCTCTTTTTAGTCTATCAATGATAATGTCTAAGTGAAGCTCACCCATACCTCTCAAGATAGTCTGCCCAGTTTCATGATCTGTATTTACCACAAGGGTAGGATCTTCTTCTATTAGCTTGGCAATTGCCATTCCTAATTTATCAACATCCGCTTGAGTCTTAGGCTCAATAGCATACCCAATAACAGGCTCTGGGAAAGTCATGGATTCCAATACTACTTTACGGCTTTCGTCGCAAAGCGTATCTCCTGTCTTTATATCTTTGAAGCCTACTACAGCACCAATATCTCCAGCTCTCAAACTGTCGATTTGATTTTGCTTATTAGCATGCATTTGGAATACTCTGGATATTCTCTCTTTGTTGCCAGAACGGCTATTGTAGACATACGAACCAGAATCTAGAATACCAGAGTATGCTCTCACAAAACAAAGTCTCCCAACGAAAGGATCGGTTGCAATTTTGAATGCTAATCCTACGAATGGTTCGGTCTCATCAGGTGAAACTCTCACGCTTACCTCTTCATCATCTACATCGTGCGCGATGATATCATCTTTATCCATTGGGGATGGAAGCAACTCCATCACCAGATCAAGCATGGTCTGAACTCCTTTATTTTTGAATGAAGATCCACATACCATTGGTACAATCTTCATGTCAATAGTAGCTTTTCTCAAAGCTGAGAGGATCTCTTCTGCTGTGATAGACTCGGGATCATCGAAGAATTTCTCCATCAATGACTCATCGTAATCCGCCACCGCCTCAAGTAAGTGCTCTCTATATTCAGCTACTTCTTCAAGTAAATCTTCAGGAATTGGCACTTCTTCGAAGGTCATTCCAAAATCATCCTCGTTCCAGACAATTGCACGGTTGTGGATTAGATCTACTACTCCGCGAAATTTATCCTCGGCACCGATTGGAATTTGAAGTGGTACAGCATAGCTACCCAACATCTCTTTCACTTGCTTACAAACTTCAAGGAAGTTTGCACCTGCACGGTCCATTTTATTGACAAAACCGATTCTAGCTACTTTGTAGTTATCAGCAAGTCTCCAGTTAGTTTCAGACTGAGGTTCTACCCCATCTACAGCACTAAACAAAAATACCAATCCATCGAGAACACGTAGTGATCTGTTTACCTCTACAGTAAAATCAACGTGACCGGGAGTATCGATGATGTTGATCTGGTATTTTTTGTCTCTGTAATTCCAAAAAACGGTAGTCGCAGCAGAAGTAATTGTAATACCTCTCTCCTGCTCCTGTGCCATCCAATCCATGGTGGCAGCTCCGTCGTGCACCTCACCCAATTTGTGAGACACTCCTGAATAAAAAAGAATTCGCTCTGTGGTTGTGGTCTTGCCTGCATCAATGTGCGCAGCAATTCCAATATTCCTAGTTAATGTTAAATCTCTTTTAGCCATCCGCTTTAAAATCTAAAGTGTGAGAATGCTTTGTTGGCTTCAGCCATACGGTGCGTATCTTCCTTCTTCTTCACTCCGGCACCTTCGCCTTTGGAAGCAGCGATGATTTCGCCCGCAAGTCTATCCATCATGGTCTTCTCACCTCTTCTTTTGGCATAAAGGATCATCCATTTCATGCCAAGGGCTACTTTTCTATCAGGACGGACTTCCATTGGAACCTGGAACGTAGCACCACCAACTCTACGACTCTTCACCTCTACGGATGGAGCAATATTGTTAAGCGCTTTTTTCCAAATTTCAAGACCATTCTCACCTACTTTGGATTCTACCTTTTCTACTGCATCGTAGAAAATTCTGTAAGCAATACTCTTCTTCCCATCTACCATTAGATTGTTCACAAACCTAGTCACTAGGGTGTCATTGAACTTTGGATCAGGAAGAATATATCTCTTCTTTGGTTTCGCTTTTCTCATTTTTTCTAAATGTTATAATTATTTCTTCTTCGCCGGAGCTACAGCACCTTTACCGGCTTTCGGTCTTTTAGCACCATACTTAGAGCGACCTTGCTTACGGTCTTTAACTCCTGCGGTATCTAGTGCACCACGGATGATGTGATATCTCACACCTGGTAGATCTTTCACACGACCACCTCTGATCAAGACGATCGAGTGCTCTTGTAAATTGTGACCTTCTCCAGGAATGTAAGCATTCACTTCTTTTCCGTTGGTCAATCTTACCCTCGCCACTTTTCTCATCGCAGAGTTTGGCTTCTTAGGGGTTGTAGTGTATACTCTGGTACAAACTCCTCTTCGCTGTGGACATGAATCCAAAGCTCTAGATTTTGATTTGGTCTCCAGTGTAGTTCTACCTTTTCGTACTAACTGTTGAATAGTAGGCATTAACTGATAAAATTTAGTTTTCCCGTAAACTGTTAAATTTTGGACTGCAAAGGTAATCAAAGTAATAAGAGTAACAAAGCTAAGGTGTTATATTTTTAAAGGACTCAAACCAACGGATTAATTGCGGATTCCAATGACGTATAAAACATCAAAAATTATACTGAATTCAGTACGTGACTTCTGGACAATTCAGTTAAGCTACCTTGACGCAAACTAGTAGTAAATGGTGGGACATTCCTTATCAGAAGATTTTGATTCTAAATAACTAAATTGGAACAGACATAGATTTGAATGAATAGTAGTAAAAAACATTTAATAAGGCTGTTTTTGAATGCACGTGCAATTCAACTATTAGCTGCCTGCTCTTAACCAAACCAAAAGAGTAATAGTGCCTCTTGGTCTTTGAAGCGCGGCGGGGAATTGATTCTTCACCTTGATTCTATTACCGCTCCGAATGAAAATTATTTCCAATACTTGAATGAGTACCAAGGACAAGAGAATATGGCTCCTCCACATTCTTGGGGCAGATATGTTCAAGTTTTACGATCTCAATACAGGAAAAGTCCACCCTAAAAATAGATACCTAAGCTCCGGACCGGGAGCGCTTAATTCTATTTATGGATTTTATATACTCAATGCAAACAGTGTATTCCTAAGCCAACAATACCATTACAGGGTTCTTTTAGAAAAAAGAATTTTGAGAAGATTGACGAGTTTGGCCTGGCTCCTGAAAATGTGGAGTTTGAAAAATCAAGTCATGTGCCGAAAAAAGGTAATTTTATTCAGAGGACAAATATCTCAAGTAGATCCCATTGATACTTACATTTGGAAAAGTAATAATTCCATCTAAGAATATGTCCAGAGCGGATGAAAAATCCTATACCATAGATAGACGTCTATTTACTGCCTTTGACCTAGAACTTAGAACTTTCTGCTATCAGCTCAAATATCCCGAAGCTATGCAAAATAAATTATGGGGTGGAATGTTAACATATCCTACGGATGTTTTAATCCCAAAACTGATCGTGTGCTCATCAGTTATGCAGGTTATGACCATGTCTCGGTTTCCGATCCTGAATTTACTCGTACAGCTTATTACAAAGCTACCTCAAACAAATAAAAGATTATGTGTATTCGGATAGCTGCACGTAGCCAAATAAAGACAATTTGTGTCACTAAGTTGGCGGATAGTTTTGGGCAGCGTTTCTTGGTTAAAAATAACCAAAACGATGAACATCATCAATTTTGTCAATCATTTTCCAGATGAGCAGAGCTGTGAAATT
>Ga0307486_1000912_pt1 | contig 24739 bp, 21 predicted proteins | sample CBIW02metaG_FD_203663 | JGI IMG/M metagenome (GOLD analysis project Ga0307486, IMG submission 203663) | Sea-ice brine microbial communities from Beaufort Sea near Barrow, Alaska, United States - CBIW 0.2 | ecosystem: Environmental > Aquatic > Marine > Coastal | place: USA: Alaska | collected...
CGGTCGATTCTGATCGAGGTGCTGGTGCGGTTGCTCTTCCATCCCGCCATGATCGTGTCGATCTATCTGCTCTTCGCCGGTCACAACCTGCCCGGCGGCGGGTTCGCCGGCGGACTGGTCGCCGGCCTGGCGCTCGTGGCCCGGTACATCGCCGGGGGACGGTACGAGCTGAGCGAAGCGGCCCCGATCGACCCTGGCAAGATTCTCGGCCTCGGTGTGATTCTCGCTGTGGGAATGAGCGTCGTTTCGCTGTTCTTCGACGGCCTTCCGCTCGAATCGGCATACTTCACGGCGACAGCGCCCGTGCTCGGTGACCTCTCGTTCGGAACGTCGACCATCTTCGATATCGGCGTCTACCTCGTCGTCATCGGCTTGACCTACGACATTCTGCGCAGCCTCGGCAGCGAGATCGACCGGCAGAGCGAGTCCGACTCGAGCGACCCGCGCCCCGCGCCCACGCCCGAGCCAGCGATCGAGGTCACCGCGCCGAATCTCGCTGCGCGCGGCACGACGACAATCGAGGAGGTCACCCGATGAGCGCCTCCCTCACCCTCGTTGTTCTGATGGCGGTTATGTACGCGGCCGGCGTCTACGTGATGCTCGAACGCAGCCTCACCCGGGTGCTGATCGGTTTTCTGCTGGTCGGCAACGCCACGAACCTGCTCATTTTCATCATGAGCGGCCGGCCGGGCAGCTCACCGATCGTCACCGGCACGAGCGGCCAAGACATGGTCGACCCGATTCCCCAGGTGCTCATGCTCACCGCGATCGTGATCAACTTCGGCATCACCGCGCTGCTGCTCGCGCTCATCTATCGTTCCTGGTGGCTGGCCCGGCTCGGCGATGAGGGCGACACGCTCACCGACGAGCACGCCACCGAGAGCCCCGACGAGGCCGACGCGACCTTCCGCTCCTCGTCAGACGACGACGATGCCATCGCTGAATCCCTCGACGAGTTGGAGCGCGGCGACGGCGCTACGAGCGACGAGGACACCGATGGCCGCAACGCTCAAGTCGCGCGGCCGACGGATGCTGTCGGCCGGGCGGATGCATCCGCTCCTGCTGCGGGGGACGAGCGATGACCGCCCTCGTTCCCCTCGTTGTGTGCCTGCCGCTGCTCGGCGCGGCGACGGCCCTCATGCTCGGCCAGCGCCGCCGCCTGCAGGTCATGGTGAGCGTTCTGAGCCTCGCCGCGGCGACTGTGATGAGCGGCGTCCTGCTCGTGCTGGTCGACAGATTCGGGACGGCGGTTGTGCAGGTCGGTGGATGGGACGCCCCGTGGGGCATTGTGCTTGTCGTCGACCGACTTGCGGCGCTCATGCTGCTCATCTCGGCGCTTATGCTGCTCGGTGTGTTGCTGTTCGCGGTCGGCCAGGGCGTCGTCGACGGTGATGCCGAAACTCCAGTGTCGATATTCCACCCGACCTATCTTGTGCTCGCCGCCGGACTGTTCAACGCCTTCGTCGCGGGTGATCTCTTCACAATGTACGTCGGCTTCGAAATGCTGCTCTCGGCGAGCTACGTGTTGCTCACGCTCGGCGGCACGGGCGCGCGCATTCGGGTGGGCATCACCTACATCGTCGTGAGCCTGGTGTCGTCGCTGCTGTTCCTGAGCGCGATCGCCCTCATCTACGGTGCCACCGGCACTGTCACCCTGGCCCTCATTGCCGAACGGATGCCCAACCTCCCGGCAGACATCCAGCTGATCCTCGGCCTGTTGCTGCTCATCGCCTTCGGGGTCAAGGCCGCCGTATTCCCGATGTCGTTTTGGCTGCCAGACTCCTACCCGACCGCACCAGCACCGGTCACCGCGGTGTTCGCCGGGCTACTCACCAAAGTCGGCGTGTATGCCATCCTGCGCACGCAGACCCTGTTCTTTCCCGACAACCAATTTTCGACGCCGCTGATGATTGTCGCCGCGCTGACCCTATTGGTGGGAATTCTCGGCGCGCTCGCTCAAGCCGACATCAAACGTCTGCTGTCCTTCACCCTGGTCAGCCATATCGGCTATATGCTCTTCGGCATCGCCATCGGAACGCCGCTCGCCATGGCCGCAACCATCTTCTATGTGGTGCACCACATCACAGTTCAGACGACCTTGTTTCTGGCGGCGGGCCTCATCGACCGGGTCGGCGGGACGACCTCGCTGTCGCGCCTCGGCGGGCTGCTCAAGTCGTCGCCTCTCGTCGCCGTCCTGTTCTTCGTCGGAGCGCTCAACCTCGGCGGAATCCCGCCGTTCTCGGGATTTCTGGGCAAGTTCGCCCTCTTCCAAGCCGGCACGATCGTGGGCGACCCGGTCATCTACGTGCTGATCGGGGTCGGCGCGCTGACCTCCCTGCTCACTCTCTACGCCCTCGCCCGGGCCTGGAACATGGCGTTCTGGCGGCCGAAGAAACAGATCAAAAACTACACCTCGTCAATGTCGGTGCCGCTCGTCGAGGACCCGCACGACGAGGGCATGGTATTGAAAAAGACCATATCCCCGCTCATGGTCGGTGCGACACTGTCGATGCTCGTGCTCACGCTCGGCCTGACAGTGTTCGCCGGCCCGATTTTCGATCTGTCCACCAGGGCCGCGGCGAACATTCGCTCACCGTCGACCTATATTGACGCCGTGTTTCCAAACGGCACCGGGTCGATCGCCGAGAGCAACGTGGGCACCAACTTCGAGGGCGGTGCGCGATGAGCACGCCGCGCGAACGCCTGGGAGCAGTCGGCAACCAGATCCCGCCGTTGGTCGCACTGATTCTGCTGTGGATGCTGCTCTGGGGCGAATTCTCCTGGCTGAACCTGCTCGTCGGATTCGTCGTCGGTGTCGTCGTGACCGTTGCGTTCTTTCTCGTGCCGGTGCAGTTGAGCGGGCGGCTGCATCCGCTGCACACCGTGATCTTTTTCGTGCGTTTGGTAGTGGACATTGTGCGGGCGTCGATCGACGTGTCCTGGCTTGCCGTGAAGCCCCGTTTGGTCACGCGCAACGCGATTCTGGAGATTCGCCTGCGCACCCGCAGCGATCTCATTCTCACCTGGACCGCCGTGGCCACCTCGATCGTGCCCGGCTCCATCGTGATCGACATCGACCGGGAATCGTCGATCCTGTTTCTGCACGTTCTGAACATGCACAGTGCGGGCGATATCGAGCGTTTCCGGCGGCGTGTTTTTGACACCGAGCGGCGCATCGTGCGCGGGTTCGGCTCCCACGAAGACGTCGAGCGGATGCGCGGGGTTCGACCAGAGAACGGCCTCTCCGCTCGCCGGGTCGCACGAAGGACGAGAAAGGGAACCTCATGATGTTGCTGACTGTGGCCGTGGTCGCGTCGATCATGTTCGCGATCGCGGCTCTTCTGGCCGTCTACCGCATCGTCGTCGGTCCGAGCGTGCTCGACCGAGTCATCGCCTCTGATGTGCTTGTTGCGACGATCATCTGCGCGCTCGCCGCTGAGATGGCACTGAACCGGCATACCGACACCCTGCCGGTGCTGCTCGTGCTGGCTTTGTTCGCCGTGCTCGGATCGCTCAGCGTTGCCCGTTTTCTGCCCGCTCGGGACAGCGCATGAGTGCCACTGTGCTCGATCTGCTGACGGCAGTTCTGGTTCTTTCCGGTGGTGCCATGTGCCTCGCGGCCGGAATCGGCCTCGTTCGTTTTCCCGACGTGCTGTCACGCCTGCACGCCGCCACGAAGCCGCAGATTTTCGGTCTGATGGCCGTGACAGCGGATGTCGCGATCAACAATTTCTCGGTCGGCACCGTCACACTCTGCGTCGCCATCGTGGTCTTCCAGGCCCTGACCGCGCCGATGGCCGCGCATCTCGTCGGGCGGGCCGCCTATACGACCGAGCATCTGCGCCCCGACCTGCTCATCGTCGACGAGCTGCAGGGGCACCGGCCGTGACGCGGGCGTTCTCGGTTAACGCCTCGCCCGTGGAGATTCCGAATTGCAGGCCATCCCGCGCGGGACGGTGCGGCTGATATGCTGGACAGGTCGCAACTGGCGTAGCACGAAGATGGGTCACCATCGGGGAGCGACTGACACGGTTAGTGGCCGCACGCCTGGGCCGCCCATCCACATAGAAGGAGAACTCCGTGCCTGATTCCGCTACCACCGTGCAGTCAAACTACGCTGTGCAGTCAACTTTCAACGAACCCCTTGAGGTCGTTGACCCCGAGATCGCCGCTGTGCTTGAGCAGGAGCTCGGCCGCCAGCGCGACTATCTCGAAATGATCGCGAGCGAGAACTTCGTTCCGCGCGCCGTGCTGCAGTCCCAGGGTTCGGTGCTCACCAACAAGTACGCCGAGGGCTACCCAGGGCGTCGCTACTACGGCGGCTGCGAGTACGTTGACGTCGCGGAGCAGCTCGCTATCGACCGGGCCAAGGCCTTGTTCGGTGCCGCATACGCGAACGTGCAGCCGCACTCAGGCGCTACCGCCAACGCCGCAGTACTCTCCGCCATCGCCACGCCCGGCGACACGATTCTGGGCCTCGAGCTGGCTCATGGCGGACACCTCACCCACGGCATGAAGCTCAACTTCTCTGGCAAGCTGTACAACCCGGTCGCCTACGGAGTCGACCCGGAAACCTTCCGTGTCGACATGAACGTCGTTCGCGACAAGGCGCTCGAGAGCAAGCCCAAGGTCATCATCGCCGGCTGGTCGGCCTACCCGCGTCAACTTGATTTCGAGGCCTTCCGTGCCATCGCCGACGAGGTCGGTGCGCTGCTCTGGGTCGATATGGCCCACTTCGCCGGTCTCGTCGCGGCCGGCCTGCACCCCTCGCCCGTGCCCTACGCCGACGTCGTGTCGAGCACAGTGCACAAGACCCTCGCCGGCCCGCGCTCGGGCTTCATCCTGTCGCGCGACATGGCTCTGGCCAAGAAGCTCAATTCGAACGTGTTCCCCGGTCAGCAGGGCGGGCCGCTCATGCACGTGATCGCTGCCAAGGCCACCGCGTTCAAGCTCGCCGGCGAGCCCGAGTTCAAGGAACGCCAGGAGCGCACCCTGCGCGGTGCCAGCCTCCTGGCTGACCGTCTCACCGCCGACGACTCGCGCGCGCACGGCATCGACGTGCTCACCGGCGGAACCGACGTGCACCTCGTGCTCGCCGACCTGCGCAACTCCGAGATCAACGGCCAGCAGGCCGAGGACGCCCTGCACGAAGTCGGCATCACCGTGAACCGCAACTCGGTCCCGTTCGACCCGCGGCCGCCGATGGTCACCTCCGGCCTCCGCATCGGCACGCCGGCCCTGGCCACCCGCGGATTCGGCGACGCCGAGTTCACCGAGGTCGCCGACGTCATCGCCGAGGCCCTCATGCCCGGCGCCGACATCGCCGCGCTCCGCAGCCGGGTCGACGCGCTCACCCAGGCGTTCCCGCTTTACTCCGGCCTGCAGCAGTAACGCGATACCAGAGGAGGGATGCCATCGGCCACTGCGGCCAGCGGCATCCCTCGTCTCCCGGTTGCGTGCGCGCACCCGAACGACAGCACCGACCTGAACGGCAACAGTAGGGAATCATGATGACGGCAATCACACTGGACGGGGTCAAGACCGCGTCCGACATCAAGGCCGAGTTGCGTGACCGCATTGCCGCCCTGCGCGCGCACGGCGTGGTTCCCGGCCTGGCCACCCTGCTCGTGGGCAACGACCCCGGCTCCGAGACGTACGTCGCCGGCAAGCACCGCGACTGCGCCGAGGTCGGCATTGAATCCTTGCGCATCGACCTTCCTGGCTCGGCGACCTCAGCCGACGTGCGTTCCGCCATCAATGAGTTCAATAACAGCCGTGCGGTGACCGGATACATCATCCAGTTGCCGCTGCCGGTCGGGCACAACGAAAACGCGATGCTCGAGCTCATCGATCCGGCGAAGGATGCCGACGGCCTGCACCCGACCAACCTCGGGCGCCTCGTGCTCGGCATCGAGGGCGAACTGCGCTCACCGTTGCCCTGCACCCCGGCCGGAATTGTCGAGCTGCTGCGCCGCTATGACGTGCCGATCGTAGGCAAGAAGGTCGTCGTGGTCGGTCGTGGGCTCACCGTCGGCCGCCCGCTCGGGCTGCTGTTCACCCGCAAGGGCCTCGACGCGACGGTCACCCTGACCCACTCACGCACCGTCGACCTCGCCGGTGAGGTTCGCCGCGCCGACATAGTCGTGGCCGCCGTCGGCGTCCCGCACCTGATTCAGGCCGACTGGGTCAAACCCGGAGCAGCGGTCCTCGACGTAGGAATCACCCGCGTGCACGACGAGGTCACCGGCAAGGGCCGCCTCACCGGCGATGTGCACCCCGACGTAGCCACGGTCGCCGCGCACCTGTCGCCGAACCCCCGCGGAGTCGGCCCGATGACTCGCGCCATGCTGCTCTCCAACGTGGTCAAGGCCGCCGAACAGTCCTTGTCGGCCTGACGGAGACATCGACACGCGGCAGTGAATGTCCAGCAGGCGCGTTCAGCTGACGTGCAGGGCGAGCTCGGGTGCAGCTTTGTTGACGATGTGCCTGGCGATCTCCAGGGCGCTCGTGGCGGCCGGTGATGGTGCATTGAGCACGTGAATCTGGCGGGGTGCCCGCTGGATGATGAAGTCATCGGCGAGCGATCCGTCTCGTGTGATGGCTTGTGCCCGCACTCCGGAGCCGGCCCGAACGATGTCGTCGGCTGTGATGCCGGGAACCAGACGGGCCAGGCTCGCGGCAAACAGCTGCGTCGACAGTGATCGGGCAATCTCCTGCGCTCCGGAGACGACGTTGCGGCCCGCGAGTTTCAAGAATCCTGGATAACTGATCGAGTCGATGGTGTCCCGCAGATTCATCTGGCGCCATGAGTAGCCTTCCCTGGCCAGCGCGAGCACGGCGTTGGGCCCCGCATGCACAGAGCCGTCGATCATTCGAGTGAGATGAACGCCAAGAAATGGCAGGTTAGGGTCGGGAACCGGATAGATCAGACCGTTCACCAGGTGGCGCCGGTCGTGACGGAGCTCGAAGTATTCGCCGCGAAAGGGGATGATTTGCACCTCGGGAGTCAGGCCGGCCATGAGCGCGATGCGGTCACTGTAGAGTCCGGCACAGTTGATCAACACGTCGGCGACGACGGTGCCGGAGGAATGCCGCACGGTGACGTTTCGGTCGGTGACCTTGATCGAACTGACCCGGGTATTCAGCAGAAGTTCGGCTCCGTCGGCTCGTGCCAGCTCGGCCAGCACATTCGTGACAGCGACGTAATCGATGATGCCCGTCGCTTCTACGCGAAGGGCGGCGACAGCCCGAATATTCGGCTCGTATTCTCGTGATTCCGCCGCTGTTATCAGGCGGGCGGCGGCTCCGTTGGCGAGTGCCCGCTGGTGGAGAGTGCGCAGCCGGGAAACCTCGAGATCGTTGCCGGCGACGATGAGCTTTCCAGTTCGACGGTGGGCGATGCCGTGGTCTGCAGCGAATTGCAGCATGGACCTATTTCCGGCAGTGCACAGGAGCGCCTTCAGCGACCCCGGCGCGTAATACGGGCCGGCATGAACAACGCCCGAATTGTGGCCGGTCTGATGGGCCGCGAAGTGCGATTCCTTTTCCAAGAGCGTCACGTGGGTTCCGAGTCGGCTGAGCTGTTCAGCAACGGCCAGGCCGATTATTCCTCCACCAACGATCACGGCTCGACGAATGGGCATACGTACCTTTCGGAGTTGGATCGCGGGGGACCGGCATCCTGCGGGGGACCATGCCGGAAACATTCTGGTTGCGTGCCCGCGCAAAATTACAGACAGCCGATTGTGCCATGGCGGATCGAGTACTGGCTCGCCCCCAATTCGGGGGCAGGCGCACACCGGAGGCCTATGCCAAGGTCGCGTGTGTGAGGAAATCTCATGGGGTACCGGTCTGACTACGGCCGGCACCCAAACCTGAAATTTATGACGCTGCTCCCCGCTTCGGGGAGCGACGGGGTTGGCTCAACTGCCCCGCAGAGAATTCGACACGAGGGGCAACGCTCATTTCAAAGCTTCGAATCGCCGTGATCGGCGCCGGATACTGGGGCCCGAATCTTGCCAGAAATTTCGATGCCAGCCCTGAGTGGGATTTGGTCGCCATCTGCGACCGAGACCGTCAACGCGCACAACTTGTTGCCGACCGCCATGGCGGGGTGCGGGTTTTCACCACGCTCAGTGAACTTCTGGCCGTCGACGACATTGACGCCGTGGCCATCGCCACACCGGCCGCTACACACCACGATATTGCCTGCGCTGCCCTCGCCGCCGGCAAGCACGTGATGGTGGAAAAGCCGTTGGCAGATACCGGTCAGCGCGGCGAAGAGATGGTGCGAGCCGCCGCCGAGGCTGGACTTGTGCTCATGGCCGATCACACCTACTGCTACACGCCGGCCGTGCTGAAAATGCGGGAGCTGGTGCGCGAGGGAGCCCTCGGCGATATCTTGTTCATCGATTCGGTTCGGGTGAATCTGGGTCTGATCCAGCCCGATGTGGACGTCTTCTGGGACCTCGCCCCCCATGATCTGTCGATCATGGACTTTGTCCTTCCGGGTGGGTTGAGGCCGCTGTCGGTGACCGCACACGGTGCCGATCCGCTCGGTGCCGGCAAATCCTGTGTCGGCTATCTGGTTCTTCCCCTGAACGGTGGGGCGATTGCGCACGTGCACGTCAACTGGTTGAGTCCAACGAAAATTCGGCAGATGATCATCGGCGGCACGCGACGCACCCTGGTCTGGGACGATTTGAACCCGCAACAGCGCATCAGCGTCTACGACCGCGGCGTCGACCTGAACCTGAACGTGCTGGAGGAAGCGGACCGAAAGGCCTCGACGGTCTCCTATCGACTGGGTGACACCTGGTCTCCTGCGCTACCGGAACGCGAAGCCCTCGGGGCCATGGCGACCGAGTTCGCGGCGTGCATCCGGGAGAATCGGCCGGCCATCACCGATGGGGAGGCCGGTCTGCGGGTTCTCGCGGTGCTTGAGGCGGCCAGCCGCAGTCTGGCCAGGCCGCACGCCGCCGAACCCCTGCCTGGTGTCGAGCGCGTACTGATTGGAGAAACACTGTGACCGAGCTCAGAGGGGCGAATGTACTCGTGACCGGAGGTGCAGGCACGATCGGCTCAGCCATTGTCGACCAGCTGCTCCTGGCGGGGGTCGAGCACATCGACGTACTCGACAACCTTGTCCGGGGACGAGCGGCAAATTTGGATGGGGCGCTCTCGTCGGGACGGGTCACCCTGGTTGAGGGAGATTTGCGGGATCGCACACTCGTCCACGATGTCACGGCGGGAAAACGCCTCGTCTTCCACGAAGCAGCGATTCGAATCACCCAGTGCGCTGAGGAGCCGCGACTGGCCCTGGAAGTGCTCGTGGATGGAACGTTCAACGTGTTGGAAGCCGCCGCGGCGTGCGGCGTAGAAAAGATCGTCGCCGCGTCGAGCGCGTCGGTCTACGGCCTGGCTGACCAGTTCCCGACCCCTGAAATCCACCACCACCAGCACAACGACACGTTCTACGGCGCCGCCAAATCGTTCAATGAGGGCATGCTTCGCAGCTTCAAGGCCATGCAGGGGTTGGACTATGTAGCCCTGCGCTACTTCAACGTATACGGGCCGCGGATGGACGTGCACGGGCTGTACACCGAAGTGCTCGTTCGGTGGATGGAACGGATCAAGGACGGACGCCCGCCGCTGGTTTTCGGAGACGGTGCACAGACCATGGACTTCATTTTCACGACGGATATCGCCCGCGCCAATCTTCTCGCCGCGGCGAGCGATATCGATGAAGGCGTTTTCAATATTGCCAGCGGAACGGAAACGAGCCTGCTGGAGCTGGCTCGCGAGCTCCTCGCGACAATGGGCTCCGATCAGGACGTGGAACACGGTCCCGAACGGGCGGTCAACGGCGTATCCCGGCGGTTGGCGGATACCTCCGCAGCTCGGGCCGCGTTCGGTTTCGAAGCCGAAGTCGATCTGGCGCACGGACTTCGCGAGCTCGTTGAGTGGTGGTCGCCGTTGCGGGAAGAAATCGCCGCCGCCCGGTTGGTGCGAGTATGAGCCGGATCAACGTTATGAAGCCGTGGTTCGGCGCCGAGGAGATTCGTGCGCTCACCGAGGTCATCGAGTCTGGATGGGTTGCCCAGGGACCGATGGTCGCCCGCTTCGAGACTGAATTCGCCGCGCAGATGGAAGCCGACTGCGCTGTGGCCACGTCCAGCTGCACGAGTGCCCTACATCTCGCCCTCATCGTTGCCGGCGTCGGAGCTGGAGACGACGTGGTCGTTCCCTCCTTTTCCTTCATCGCCACCGCGAACGCTCCCACGTATGTTGGAGCCAGACCCGTTTTCGCCGATGTTGACCTGACGACCGGAAACGTCACAGCCCAGACCGTTGCTGCGGTCGTATCCGAGCGAACCAAGGCCGTCATTATCGTTGATCAGGGCGGGGTACCGGTCGATCTTGCTCCGCTCCGCGAGCTGTGCGATCGGCTCGGCATCGTGATCATCGAAGATGCAGCGTGCGGTGCCGGATCGACCTACCGCGGACATCCGGTCGGTGCAGGTGCCGATATCGCCGCGTGGTCGTTCCACCCGCGCAAGCTGCTGACGACGGGCGAGGGTGGAATGCTCACCACAAACAACCGGGACTGGGCGGTGCGCGCCCGCCGGTTGCGCGAACACGCGATGAGCGTATCCGCGAGCGACCGGCAGGGGAGCCTGCTGGCGGCGCCCGAAGTGTATGCGGAGATCGGTTACAACTATCGGATGACCGACCTGCAGGCGGCGCTGGGAATCGTCCAACTCGGTCGTCTGCCTGAGATCGTACGTCGGCGCCGTGAAATCGCCGAGCGCTACGCATCCGCCGTCGCAGATATTCCCGGACTCCGAGCCGTCGCCGACCCCGGCTGGGGTACGGGCAACTTCCAGTCATTCTGGATCGACGTGCAGCCCGATTTCGCACTGGATCGGGAAGGAGTTTTGGCCGCACTCGCCGACGCTGAGATCTCGGCGCGCCGCGGCATCATGGCGGCACACCGCCAGCCGGCCTATCGCGACTGGCATGACGGCAATGTTCCGCTCCCGGTTACCGAATACCTCACCGACAACACTTTGATCCTGCCGCTCTACCACGAACTGACCGTCGCCGATCAGGACCGCGTGATCGACGCCCTCGTCGCTGTGGCATCCGCCCACAAGCAAGGCGCAGCATGAACGTGGCCTGGCATGCCTGAACTCCTTCTCATCGGGGCCAGCGGCCTCGCCCGAGAGGTTCTGAGCGTCCTGCGCCGCACCGGCGACTCACGTTCAGTTTCCATCCTTGACGACCAGAGCGCGCTTGCGGGCACCACGGTCAATGGGGCCGTTGTTATCGGCGGACTGTCGGAAGTTGCCAACCGTCCCCGGGCCGAGTTGCTCGTGTGCGTAGGACAAGGCGCGGCCCGTGCCGCCATCGTGGCACGACTGACCGGCCTGGGGGTGACACCCGACCGGTACTGCAGCGTCATCCATCCGTCCGTTGATGTACCGGACACGTGCCACGTCGGCGTGGGCGGCATCCTCTTCGCCGGCGTTGTTCTCACGGCCGACGTGCACCTCGGCGATCATGTCGTGATCATGCCCAATGCCACCTTGACGCACGGAAACCGAGTGGGCTCGTTCGCGACCGTCTGTGCCGGGGTTGCTGTCGGTGGCGACGTTTGGATCGGCGACCAGGCCTATATCGGGATGAACGCGAGCATACGAGAGCGGTCGATGATCGGCGCGGCCGCGACGATCGGTATGGGTGCAGCGGTCTTGGGCAATGTGCCGCCCCGACAAACCTGGGTCGGAATCCCGGCGCAACCGCTGCGCTCGGTCCGGCAGGCGAGTCGAGGGGGTGCCGGTGAACGGGAATGACGTGGCTGAGGACGTGTCGGATGGCAGGGCGCGACGCCCGTTGAAGCATGGGGTCAGCTGGAGCTTTGTGAACACCCTCGTGACGAAGGTTGCGGGGATGATCGTCACCATTTTCGTGGTGCGCATCATCTCGCCGTATGACTTCGGCATCTTCGCGGTGGCCCTTGTCGTGTACGTCATCGTGTCGGCGCTGTGCGAACTGGGTCTATCGTCCTGCATCGCGCGGCGTGACGTGGAACTCGCCGATGCTGCATCAGTCGTAACGGCCTTATCCATGATGAGTTCGTTCACGCTGGCAGCGGCCATGTTTTTCGCAGCCGGTCCGATAGCAGCTGCCTTCGGTGCTCCGGACGCCCGGACGGCCATTCAAATCCTCGCCATTCCCATCCTTCTCAGTTCATTCACCGCGGTGTCGTCCGCGATTCTGGTTCGGGACTTCCGTCAGGGACGCCTCTTCGCCGCGACCGCCATCGCATTCATCCCGTCAAACGCTGTGCTGGTCATTCTCGCCCTTCACGGCGACGGCGCCCTGGCCTTTGCCTGGTCCAGGGTCGTCGGTGTGGTCGTTGCGGGTGTTGTTGTCATTTCGGGCACGCGCCCGTGGTACGGGCCGCGCTGGAACAGCGCTCAAGCGGCCATTGTTCTGAAATTCGGTGTTCCTCTTGCCGGTGCCAACTTTCTCAACTACATGCTGCTCAACGCGGATGCCGCCTTCATCGCGGTTCTGGTCGGCCCCGCTTTGTTGGGCATCTACACCCTGGCCTTCAGCGTCGCATCCTGGTCTACGTCCGTTCTGGGAGCGACGATCAACAGTGTGGCCATGCCCGCCTTTTCGGCCTTGCGCCGAGATACCGAGCAACTGAAGGGTGCGTTGCTGCGCTGGTCGCGTCTGGTCGCGCTCGCCGCTCTTCCGGTCAGTGCCCTGACCGTGGCCCTGTCAGCCGAAATCGTCGGCGTGCTGTATGGGGCGAAGTGGGCCGCCGCAGCTCCCGTACTGGCGATTCTCGCTGTGTATGGGGGAATCTTTGTGGTGACCCTCCTCCTGTCGAATCTTCTCGTCGGGATCGGGCGCACCGGTCGAGTCTTCATGATCCAGGCGGTGTGGCTGCTGGCTCTGCTGCCGTCCATCGCGATTGGTGTTGCTGTGCTGGGGGTACGGGGTGCGGCCCTCGCGCACGTCGTGGTGATCGTCGTTGTCGTTATCCCGATGTACCTGTGGGCGCTGAAACCCGTAGTGGATTCCGTGCCCCGGCTACTCGCTCAGGCGGTCGGCGGCCCCCTGCTCGCTGCTGGGTTAGCGGCCGGACTGGGATATCTGGCCATGGGCTCCCTCGAGGGGAATTTTCTGCGGCTGGCGGTCGGCGGCACGGTTGGTCTGGTCACCTACCTGCTGGTCGCGCTGCCGATGATGCGTGGCTACCTGCCGAAAAGACTCGTGGACCGTCTCTCGCTCTTCTTGACCTTCCACGGCTGGGTACTTCGCGGGCTTCAGAGTCGGGGGACCAGATCATGAGCGCGTCGATGACGTTCCGGCCTGAATCGGATGGTCTTGTTCGCCCGCGGATGGCATTTTTTCGGTGGACGCGCGCAGGTCTGCCCGCTTTTCTGCAAGCGCACGTGCACGAACAGCTGAGCAGCCTCGAGCAGTTCTTCGAGGTGGTCGTCATCGATGCGGACTGTGACTATGACGAGGTGTGCGACCGCCTCCGCCCCGACCTGTGCATGTTTGAGTCCGGTGTGTACGCGGGAAACCGAGACATCAAGAACACCTCTACGCACCCGGGTATACCGAAGCTGGGTTTTCTGCACGCCGACGCTTTCGATTCCTCCCGGGCAGCCTTTGTGGCCGATATGGCGCGGTGGGATGTGCACTGGTTCGTCACCACGTCCATGTCGATGGCCGAATATACGCCCGAGATCGCCAAGCGGCTTTTCGTCTGGCCGAACGCCATCGACCCGACCGTGTTCCGCGACTATCAACTCACCAAGAACATTCCCGTACTGCTCACCGGCAGCCAGGCCAGCCACTATCCCTGGCGGAATGCCGTCAGTCGCGCCATCGTCCCCGAATTCATCACCATGACAACACCCCACTTCGGCTGGAATGCTCAGTCGGCCACCGGGCGTCTGCTCTTCGGCGAGGGATACTCTCGGTTACTCAATGCCAGCATTTTTGCTCCGACCTGCGGCACAATCGCCCAGGATGTGGTTCGCAAACACCTGGAGATTCCAGCGTCCATGGCATGCCTCATCACCGAGCGCACGGCCTCCATCGAGGCCTTCGGATTTGAGAACATGGTCAACTGCGTTTTCGCCGATGAATCTGACGTTGTCGGCACGATCAGCCACCTGCTGAATAACACGGATGAGCTCGACCGGATCACCCGAGCGGGGCATCGCCTGGTTCATGAGCACCACACACTTGCACACCGCAGCCAGATCAGGCAGTGGTTCGAACTCGTCAGTCGTCACGGCACGCACATCGAGGTGACTCAACGGTGGCCGCACGGCGACCTGAGCCTCGCCGATCCGGTTCGTGACGCTGCCACGTCACCGATCCGTCTGAGCACGGGCCGTGATCGGCAACTCATCAGCAACGGGTGGAAGGCGGTGCAGGAGGCGGACTACGTGCTCGCCCAGCGCGAATTCGTGCGCTGCCTGAACTACTTCTTCATCCCGGAAGGCGCAGTCGGCCTGATTTACACATCGCTCTTGCACGGCGACTCTCGGGGCGCGCAAGACTGGCTGTCCCGGCTCCACATCGCGGTACTTTCCCACCACCAGTCGGCAGAACCCGACCCGGTGCACTGGGCGTTGGAGATTCGAGTTGCCTTGTGCCGGGGTGACCTGCCCGCAGCGAACACGGCGGCCGTCGCCTTTCCCGCACTGCGGCACCCGGAACTGGATCGGATGCGGGCCGTTGTGGCATTGCTGACAGGTCAAAGCGATACTGCCGGTCCCGAGACTCCGGCGCCGCGCCGCTCATCGATCAGTCCGGTTCCCCTGTTCCCCCAGAAGGAATGGGATGAACACCTCAGGTTGATGCTCCGCGCCTGTGGTCAAGCTGATCTGGCAGGGAGGCTGGAGCGACCTGATGCTGAAGTTGCCCAGACGGCGCTCGCCTCTGTGCGGCGTGCACTCGCCCAACGCGGTGGCAGACGCCGGCTCGCTGTGCGGCTTGCCCGGTTACGGAACGGCAGCACGCTCTCCTCGTCGGAACGATGGTTGCGCGCGCGGCTTTCTCCACTGAAGCAGCGCTTGACCGGCGATGAATGGTCCCGCTACCTCCATGATTTCGTGCAGGGTGAACCCGTCACGCAAGCAGCCATATTCCTGGGCGGGGATTCCTGGAGCAGATCCAGTCGCGCGGTGCAGCGCGGCCTCCTCGCCAATCCCGCGGTCACCCAGATTTCTATCGTTGAGTCGATGGATGAGATGCCCGCCGCATTCGCCCGGCAAGACCCGGGGGAGAGGTCGTTGGTCTTCGCCACGACGAGTGCGATCGCCGCGATAACCGATATCGATGTTCTCGGTACGGCGACGACTGTGCTCCTCGAGGGCACCGAAGAACCGGACGGGTACCGAATTCTCACTGAGCTGGTGGAGACCCGCGGTTTTCGGGTTATCGACCGACGACTGGACTGGGGCGACGGCAGCGTCATCCTGCGCAGCCTGCCCGACGACTACCCGAACAGATCAGAATCACCCGACCAGAACGGAGCACCACAATGAATCACCCCACCCAGATCCCCGTACCCGTGCCCTTGGTCGACCTCAGCTTTCAACACGCTCAGATCAGTGATGAAGTACATTCAGGCTTCGAACGCGTGATGGCTAATGGGAGTTTCATTCTTGGTCCCGAGGTCGAAAAGTTTGAAGCCGCATTTGCCGCCTACTGCGGCGTCGAGCACGTTCTCGGGGTCGGAAACGGAACCGATGCGCTTGAACTCGTCCTGCGCGCGGCGGGGATCGGCGCCGGAGACGAGGTTATCCTGCCGACCAACACCTTCGTCGCCACCGCTGAGGCGGTTATTCGGGCGGGGGCGACTGTGACGTTGGTTGATTGTGACGAGAACTTTCTGATCGATCCGCTGCTGGTGCAATCGAGCATGTCGAATCGCACCCGAGCCATTGTCGGGGTGCACCTGTACGGCCAGATGGCTCCCATGGAACGCCTGCGCCAGTTCGGCGGTCCGGACATGTTCCTCGTTGAGGATCTGGCGCAAGCGCAGGGAGCGCGCCGGTTCGGCGCGCGCGCCGGAAGCGTCGGCGATGGCGGCGGCACCAGCTTCTACCCCGGCAAGAACCTCGGCGCCTACGGAGACGGCGGCGCGGTGCTCACCCGCTCTGAACACATCGCCGATACGGTACGAGCGTTGCGTAACCACGGCGGAACAAGCCGCTACGAGCATCGATTCGCCGGAGTGAATTCGCGGTTGGACGGTCTTCAGGGTGTGGTGTTGTCGGCGAAGCTGGCGCGACTGGATGCGTGGAATCAGCTCAGGCGTGATGCCGCCGGTTACTACGATGAGCTGCTGTCGGGCATGCCCGATGTCGTCATTCCCCGCGTGGCCGACGGCAATGAACACGTCTACCACCTCTATGTGGTGCGGGTGCCCAATCGTGACGAGATCGTCGAGAGTCTGACGCAACAGGGCATCAGCGCTTCCGTGCACTATCCGGTTCCCCTGCACCTGCAACCCGGGTTCCTGGAGCTCGGGCTGACTCGGGGAACTTTTCCGATGGCGGAACGCCTGGCGACGGAAATCATGTCGCTCCCGATCTACCCTGGCATCACACGAGAGCAACAAGACCGAATCGTTGCGGCGTTGGGCGAAGCCCTGGCGGCGCACGGGCAGCCGGCAATGCGAGCGGCGGGCTGAGGTGAAGACGGCAGGCCTGCGCGCGGCCTCGCGGGTGATCGGAGCCCAGGTGCGTCAGGCGCCCGCCCGGATACCGCTGGTCAGTGTCGTAATCACCAACTTCAATTACGCTCGATACCTGCCGGAGGCGGTGAACAGCGTGCTCACTCAGCGCGGCGTGCGCGTGAACATCATCATCGTAGATGACGCATCCTCGGACGATTCGGTTCACCTGGCCAGAGGCATGGTCGCAGCGGATTCGCGAGTGGCCCTGATCGCCCGACCGCGTAATGGCGGACCGGCCACTGCCTTCAACGACGGGCTGACGCAGGCCACTGGGGAGTACATCATCAGGCTGGACGCCGATGACATGCTCACACCGGGCTCGATCGGTCGTGCTGTGGCGCTCGCGGAACATTTTCCACAGGTGGGCCTCGTGTATGGCCATCCGGTGCATTTCTCTGCAGAAGGCGCGGTGCGGCACCGGGGCCGGGCCCGGAGCTGGACGGTCTGGCCGGGCAGGGACTGGCTGGAACGCAGATGCCGGCTGGGTCATAACTGCATCACGTCCCCCGAGGTGCTCATGCGGGCGAGCACCCTGCGGTCGGTCGGCGGCATGAGACCTCTCGCACACACCCACGATCTGGAACTGTGGCTACGCATCGCTCGTGCGTCGGACGTCGGGTGGGTTGGCGGCGCCGATCAAGCATGGCACCGGGAGCATTCCGGCAGCCTGTCTGCCAGGGAGGTGGATGTGGCTCGCGATTTAAGGGAACGCGCCGACGCGTTCAACATGCTCCTGACCGATGGCCAGGGCGATGTCGACCTAGACCAGCGGTTGCTCCTCATCGCCCGCGCCACCCTCGCCAATGAGGCGCTCACCCGCACGACGCAGGCCTATTCGGCCGGCCGCGGGGGGTCAGCGGAAACAGATAGCTATCTTCGGTACGCGCAGCACGTTCATAGCGATCTGGATAGCCTCCCGCAGGGGAAAACCCTTCGCTTGGCGCAGCGGCTGGGGCCGGTCAGGTCTCGCTATTCTCCCAATTTGCTGACCCACGCGGTGATGCATCGAGCGTCGCTCGTGATCGGTGAGTATCGCTGGCGATCGACCGGCGTATGACTGGGCGAGCGATCGTATTCGTCGCGGGGACCCGCTGGGATTCCGTGGCTGGGACCGATCGCCGGCTCGTTACCGCGCTGGGCGCGTCGCTGCCCGTCCTCTGGGTGGATCCACCCTTTTCAGTATTGACTCGTCGACGCGGTGGCGGCACCGAAAACAACCGTTCCGGCCTGTCGGTCGTGGCTCCCGGCGTGACCCGGCTCCAGACCCGCACCAGCCCTGGAGCGTCGCGACCGGCGATTCGGCGTGTCGGCACGGTGATCCTCGAGCGACGCATCCGTTCGGTGGTGCGACGGATGCGTCTGAACGTCACTGCTGTGGTCGTCGCATCGCCCCGGCAACGGTTTCCTCGCAAAATCGGTGGCACTCGCCTGCTCTATGTCACTGACGACTGGCCAGCCGGTGCTGCCTTGATGGGGCTTTCGGCAGCTCTGGTCACGAGCGATCTGGAGCGCAATATTCGCGGCGCCGACATCGTAGCCGCGGTGTCGCCGGACCTCGCCGCACAGCTGGGTCGGGCCTACGCTGTGTCCGTCGAGGTGCTCGCCAACGGATGCGAGCCTTCCGTCGATGTCGATGTCGATGTCGATGTCGATGTCGATGTCGCTGGCTCCGGTTCGCTGCGTCCCCAAGTTGCCGGCCTCGTCGGGCAACTGAATGAGCGCCTGGATCCACAGATTCTGGATGCGATACTGGCCGGTGGGACCGAGATCGTCGTCGTCGGACCGCGCGCCGACCGAGCGCCCGAGACCCGTGCATTCCTGGACCGCTTTCTCGCAGCGAAGGGCGTGACCTGGCACGGAGAGGTGCCTCAGACCGAGCTCCCCCGGCTGCTCGCGCTGATGGGTGTTGGCCTCACACCGTACGCCGATACGGACTTCAACCGCGCAAGTTTCCCTCTGAAGACGCTGGAATATCTGGCAGCAGGGCTGCCCGTGGTGTCGACGGACCTTCCCGCGGTGCGCTGGCTCGACACGGATCTGATCGAGGTCGGTTCCGATCCGGCGGATTTTGCCGGGAAAGTGCGCGGCGTTCTGTCCTGTTCCGTCGATGAGGCGCTAACGACCAGGCGTATCGCCTTTGCACGTCAGCACAGTTGGCAGGCTCGCGCCCGGCAGTTGATTAATATTCTTGATTCTCCGTGACGGGCATGGGCAGAATAGACCATGAGAATGCCTCGTATTGTAGTGATTCCGGGTAAAAGGTGGCGAGAGGTCGTCGTCTGCGGCGCGATACTGGCCGCCGCCGGGCTGGCCATCGGGCTGCCGGCGACGTCAACGGGTCGGGCGGTCGATCCGGTGGTGCCGCCCGTCGCGCAGTCGTTGGACCTGCCCCGGATCCCGTGGGAGGGAGGGCCCGCCTACTGGAACAAATTCGACAAGGCGAAGGCAGCCGGGTGGACCGACCCGAGCTTCTTCCCGATCGTGTCCTGGTTCGGCAATTTCAGCTCCGACGCCGAAGTCCAGTATGACAAAACATTGGGAATCAATACCTATAGCGGCATGTGGGAGGGGACTCCGTATCACCTGTTCGCGGACAACGGCGTGTTTTGGATCGGTGGCAAACTCAACGACACCTTCGCTGACGACAGCTCAAATTGGGTCGGACGTTTTCTTGACGATGAAGTCGACGGCCGGTTCTCACCGGCAGACGGCCAGGCGCATCTGCAGGCAATTGTCGACGGGTTTCCCGACGATGGGCGTTTCAAGTATGCCAATTTCACTCAAATGGTGGTCGGTAATGATCTGGATCAAGGCGTCGCGCAGCAGTATGTGAACGGCTACACCGACGTCGTCTCGGTTGATATGTACTGGTACAGCATTCCGTACTGCGATTGGCAGCCCTATCGGGATGCCTATATTGTTCCGGTGGGTCAGGCCAACTGTCGGACGGCGTCCAGCTACGGAAAGATCGTAAATGGGTTGAGCATGCAGGATGCCGCCGATCAACGGTTGCAGCCGCGCTGGCAATGGGTGGAAAACCTCAACGGGGGGCCGCCCGACGCCCCGCCGAATAGCTACATCACCCCCGGGCAGCTGAAGGGGGCCGTGGTGAACTCCATCATCAACGAAGCCAGGGGGATCGCCTACTTCAATCAGAGCTTCGGCGGCCCGTGTCAGAGCGGAAATGTCTTCCGCGAATCGCAGACAACTCCGGATTTCTGCGGGAACGCCCAGGTGGCGGCGGTCAAAGAGGTCAATTGGCAGATCCGTGCGCTCGCCAGCGTTATCAACACCCAGTCGTACGACTATTCATTCGGTCCGAATCTGGACACCATGCTCAAAACTAAAGATGGATATGCCTACGTGTTCGCAATGATCGACGGGTCGTCAGTGCCGGGCACGCGTACCTTCACTCTTCCGCCCGGTGCCAGGGCGGATTCGGTCACGGTGCTCGGAGAGCAACGCAGCCTGCCGGTCGATTCTTCCGGGCAATTCCGCGATGACTTCGCGGAGGAGTACAGCTATCACGTCTATCGCGTCAGGCTGGGCTGAACCGATCCAAGGGATGACCAGAGAAGAGCCGGAGTGACCCTCCGCACAAACCCAGAACGAGGAATAGGAGTCCGGCCGACATCGGGAACGACAGACCGTCAAAAAAGGCCATCATCATCGCTCCGGTCAGGGCTGACGCGACGAGCGCCTGGGCCAGCTGACGGTCGATGGGAGCGACCGCATGCTCACGAGCCAGACCCGCAGAGACGAGGGCGGTAATCACAAGCGCAAGAAAGGCGAGGAGCCCCAGCACGCCGAGCTCGATGGCCAGGAGCAGGTACTGATTATCGAAGATGTGATACCGGGCCAGAAGGGTACCGAACCCTTTGCCGACGACAGGGAAACGGCTCAACAGTTCGACGGCGAGGTCGTAACTGCCCGTACGGGAGAGGGTGCTCGGGTCGCTCGCGATCCCGGTGAAGAGTCCGCGGATGGTTCCCAAGAGACCCGGCACCAGCACCGAGGTCGCAGCGCCCAGCGCAAGGACCAGGGAGACAAGAATTAGTCGAGATCGCCTGGAGAAGGTCGGAAGAAGTACCAGAACACCGACAACGAGGCCGATCAGCTCCGATCGCGACACCGAGAGTACCGAGGCGACGGCTATGAGCGCGGCCGGAATCCATCGGGCCAGCGGCCGGCGAGCTCTGTCCTCCATCGCCAGCACGATGGCGATGGGAAAGGTCATGCAGAGCACGACACCGTACTCGAGCGGCTGACTGGCGGTGGCCGAGGCGCGGGTGAAGCCTCCACGGGAGTCGAGAACGGAAAGGTCCGAGGTCATCCCGGGGATGGAAATCCAGTCGATCAGAGAATTGCCGGTGAAAAACTGCACGATGCCCAGAGCTGCCAGGATCGCGCCGCCCCAGGCGAGCCGGCGTAGAAAGCGGCGTAACGCATCGACGTTGGACAAGCCGTCATGGGCGATGAGCAATATCCCCGCCCACGCGACCAGGCGCAACATGCCGTTGTCGGCAGGACTCGTCTCATCGGCCGGAAGCCCGCGCAGCATGGCCGTGGCATAACTGAGCGCGGCAATTGCGAGAAGGGCGAAGAGCGCCAGGCGCACGGGTTGCGGTTTCAAGCCGGACGGTACCTGACGCTGAATCTGCCACCAACACCACCACACCCCCGCAGCCAGTGCCCACAAGGATGCCGGGCGGCCGGCGGAGCCCAGCGCGGTAATGGTCAGGTTGGAGGGCACTGCGTACAGAAGCACCAGGTATACCGTCAGGACGGTGAGCCCATCGAACCCGCGCCCCCCGCCGCTCCGCTTCCGTCGGGACAGGCGCAGGAGTGCCGCCGGTGAGACGCTCACCCGCGCGCGCCGCTGCGTCGACCGCGCTGCCGGGAAAGCAGCAGCCCATCGACGAAGCCAACGATGAGCAGAGTGAGAACGGTTCCCGCGGCTGCCACAACGCCTACGGCCTGAAACTGATTCTTGCGGATGAGGACGCTGGTTGGGTCGGTGGTGAGCTGCAGGGAAGTGATGCGCGCAGTAGCATGCACGCTCGCCTGCGTCTGCAGCTCGGACAACGCTTTCGGAATCGCGGTGAGCGCCCGTTCCAGGACGGCGGTAACCGCCGCGTTGTCCTGTCCGCTCGCCGATATCGACAGGAGCGGGCCGCTGCTTGCCGGGTCGCGCACCATGGAAATGTCCGTGGCCGGGTGGCCGAGCAGAATATCGTTGCGCACCGAACTGGCATTCACCGCAGCTACCAGGATGTCGCTGGCCTGGCCCAGGCTGCCGAGGTACAAGTAGGGGTTTCCGCCGGCGGGAATGGTCTGTTCGCCGGGTAGGAGAAGGACACTCGCCGCGCGTTCGTAGGTGGGGGGTACCGCGGCGTAGCTGAGGAAACACAGGCCAGTGGTTACCAGAAGTCCGGCGAGAACGAGATACCAGCGGCGCCCCAAATTTTTTAGGAGATTGCTCAATGTCATTGCGCATGCACTTTCTGTGACAGTCGGTCGACCGCTGCGGCAAGATACGCCGAGAGGCCGAGGCCGACGAGGAGGAGGGAACCAAGCGCACGGGCGCGGGCGCCGGTGGAAGCGCCGATATAGTTCACGGCAATCTCGTCGGGAACCTGTGCGGTATGAATTGTTTCGGCGCTCGGCACTCCGCTGCTGTGCTGGCGCTCGGCGACCAAGGAGTTGACGCGGGTCAGCAGGCGGTCTGTGGTCGACGTCACCCATTGCGGATTCGGTCCTACGACACGAATGGTGAGAGCAGGATCAGGGAAGCTGTACTGCCACTGGCCGCCGGCGTTGGGCAAAAGAACCTGATAGCCCTGGTTGATCCCCGCACCGAAGAGTGAAGCGCCTTCGGCCAGACGATCGGATGGCCGCCCATTGTTCAGTTCACTTTCGATGGCGGCGGCAAAACTGACCAGGGTCTCACGTCGCTGGTCGTTGAACGGTGCCAGAGCCACATCCCCCGGGGCTACGAAGACGACCTGAGCCTCGGTGGAGTAGGCCGAGCCGGCACGAGTGAGCGTGACGTACAACAAGCCGGTCAGCGTCAGGACGATAACGACCACGTACCAGCGCCGGGAGATGAGGCGCAGAAGACTCCGAGTCGTCACCGAACCCACCGAACGAACTTCAGTTTGACGGTATCGAGTCCTGCGGTGCCGAACAGTTGCACCGCGACCCATTTGGCTCCCGCACGCAGAGCTTCGCGCGCACTCCTGACCGGCAGACCAACCAGCCGGTCGCCCAGCAGCCGTCGACGCGCAGGCACACTGAGCGCGTGGAGCTCCGCACCGAACCGGCCGATGTAGGGGCGCGGGGAAGCGAGCCGACCTCGCACCCGGTTGCTGACATTGGAGCCGTGCACCACCTGAAGCCAGCCGGGCGCGCCGTCGATTTCAACGACGGGCATGGAATCACCCAGGCGGTTGTGCCAGTCAGCCCAGCAGGTGACGGGATCATCCCAGCTTTCCCGCACCGAACAAAAAGCATTCCGGGAATCACGCCGCAGATACAAGCCGTTTGCGCCCGCTATGAGCCCGTTAGTGATGTAGAGGGCAGAGCGTTGTTCGGGAGCATCTGCTTTCTGGAGCCGGTCGATGAAGTCCGTGGCGAGACCATCGTCATTGTCCAGGTTGGTTGTTATGAGTATGTTGCGTTCTCGACCAACGACAGAGCGGATATCCGAAATGAGTTCCGCACGACTGACGGAGGCACGGAACACGGCCCGAAAAACGCCCTCGGTTTCATGAACCGCCATTCGCTCCCGAAGCCACAGCGGGCTTTCGGGATCGAAATAGATGATCCAGGTGAAATTTTGATTTGTCTGGGCGCGAACCGACGGAACGCAGTACCGTTCGAAGAGTGTGACCCGCTCGGCGAGCCAGCCGTCCTGGGCTCGAATTATTCGTTCGGGTCCCGCAGACGGAAGGTTGAACCGGGTCAGGATCACATGTTCGATGCGGGGCGTCGCGCCGGCGCCGACAGCGGTGAGTGTGGCGTGCGGCAATTTGTGCCATTGGCGACGGCTGGCCAGGAGCGTCGCGGCATAGCGCTGGGCGGGCTGGTTGAGTCTCAGGCAGGCGTGAAGAATACCTGCGGCGCGGATCCAGGCAGCGTGGGTGCGAGTTCCCCATTCCTGCGCATAGCGAACCCGGTTGATGGCCAAAAGTGCCGTTTGGCCATCGGATCCGCCCGATCCACCCTGGCGGTGGCGAATGACGGCGGACGGTTCGAACCAGACCACGGCTCCGGCCTCCCGCGCTCGACGAAAGTAGTCAGTCTCTTCCGAATACAGAAAATAGCGTTCGTCCCAATCCCCGAGACGTTCAGCGAGACTGCCGCTTATGAGAAGGGCCGCGCCGGTCGCCCACTCGACCGGACGGGGAAAACGGTAGCTTGACAGACCGCGGTCGATTTCAGACAGCCAACCCGGCCGGGAAGGGAAACGATCGCCGAAAAGCGCGTCTCCGACTGTTCGGGTGATCGACGGTTCGCGGCGGAGGGAAGCCTGACGGATTCCGTCCAGGTCCTGAACCAGCGGCACCACAATCCCGGCACCGATTTCTGCGAGGCTGCTGTACAAAGTGGCAATGGCGCCGGGCATCACCTCGACATCCGGGTTCAGGATTAGCACGGAGCGTGCGGTGCCGATGTCGCGCAGCCCGATGTTGATCCCAGCGGCGTATCCGAGATTACCGCCGCTGTGGAGCACCCGAACGTGCGGATGTTCGGCCAGCCTGGTGAGCGTAGCGTCGGTTGATCCGTTGTCGACGACAACGACACGCATGCGCAGGTTCGGAGCGCCTGCAGGCAGGCTATTCAGTACGGCGTCAACATCCGCTTCATTGTTGTAGGTGACGATGACGATGTCTATGTCAGCATCGCTCACCGTGCGGTTACGGCGCTCGCTCAACACTTTCCCCGGTCGGGCCG
>Ga0307486_1000913_pt1 | contig 24736 bp, 21 predicted proteins | sample CBIW02metaG_FD_203663 | JGI IMG/M metagenome (GOLD analysis project Ga0307486, IMG submission 203663) | Sea-ice brine microbial communities from Beaufort Sea near Barrow, Alaska, United States - CBIW 0.2 | ecosystem: Environmental > Aquatic > Marine > Coastal | place: USA: Alaska | collected...
AACCCTGTGGAATGTATAATTGATGATGGTTTTGATCATTCAAAATGATTTTGTGGGTTTTTTTAAATGTAGGTGAATCCGGCCTTAAATCCACCACCACATCCATAACTTCCCCGTGAATTACCTGGACCAGTTTGGACTGGGCAAATTTTCCAGATTGAAAATGCAGGCCCCGTAAAACCCCTTGCTTTGAAACCGATTGATTATCCTGAACAAATTCGATTTCAATTCCGGTGCCTTCAAAAAATTTTCTTTTATGATAACTCTCCAAAAAAACACCGCGATGATCTTTGAATACTTCAGGTACAATTAATAAACAATCTTGTAAAGGCGTTTTATGAAATTGCATAGTTCTTTTATGAGTTGAATATTTGTTCCAGGATCTTTTCGGTAATCAAGTAAGTAGGTTTTACCCCGGCAGTTCCCAAACCTCCTGAAGCCAAAGTACTTCCGGATTCCAATGGGTTATCTGAGGCATAATAGGCATATCTCACTTTTACATTTTCACTTATATTTCCGCGTAACCTGGAGGCTGCCTGAATTGCCTTTTGGTAATGTGCCCCTTCCATTTCAAGTCCAACCACGTTCCAGGTAGATTCCTGGAAAAATTTTAAAATATCCTTGTTTTGCAGCGAAGTCCCCAAAACTGTTATCATTGTGCCATCTACTACCTTTATTCCGTTGCCGTCCAGATCAGATTTCTGGAGTTCATTGTAAAAGGGATAATTATCTGCCGTACCTTCAAATAAATGGGCGGAAGGAATCATAATATCTCCTTTACCACCATCCAGAATCCCGGCTTTTCCCATGATTGAAATGGAAACCACATTTAAATGAATCTCGTTTTCTTCGAAACTGTAGGGCTTTAACAGCTCTTCCAAAGTTTCATAGGCTTGTTCCCCAAAGGCATAATCCATAACCACGATAACGGGTTTTTCTTCTTCGGTTTTATCCTTAAATTTGAGATTTCTGAAGCCATTTTTAAGTTTGGCTGTATCAAAAATTTGAATGTCGACATTTGTCCCACTGGTATCTTCAATAAATTTCATTCCATTTTCCAAAGCCACTTTCATGACTTTGTTTTGCAATTCCCCATTACCGCTATCGCTTAGATCCTCATAGATCTTCATTGGATCCTTTTTCTTTGATTCCACTTTCAAGGCTTCGGGAGCAAACAGAGCGTTCATCACAGAGTGCATATTTGCGCTAATAATATGAATTGGCCGGTGCATTAAATTGTTTTCCAACAATTGTCGCTTTACGGAATCTGCCCAAATTTCGCCGTAAATATGGTGCCCAAGGCGTTCCCTGAGTACCGGGCTAAAATTTACAATACGCTTATTATTGTTAACGGTTTCCTCTATTGCTAACTTCCCAAGCCAATAAATAATATGTAAAAATCGCTCCTCATTATCGGAAATCAAGAATTTTGAATAAATAGAAGAAACTTCCTTAAAGGTTCTTCCTAGGATGTTGGCTGTATGGGAAAGTGCTATTTCGCGTTCTATCTGGCTGAGTTCCTTCTTTAAAACTGCTTCTTCCAGTTTGATCCAATCTCTGGTATAGCTGCCTTCTTCATCTGTAATAATTTTGCGCATTATTTTATGCGACTCCATAAACAAGAAGGTTAAATGAGTAAGGATATCATAAATTTCCGATCGTCCCCGGGTAACTTCAATATTCATTTGTTCTTCGTCTATACGGTAACAATTTCTTCTTCTTTTGGGAGGAACTATAGGTTTAAAATGAGAATTAGCATATCCTTCTTCACTTGTTAAATTGATAAAGGTGCACTCTTCAATTCCCCTTGGAAGCCTGTCTATTACATATAAAAGTCCGTTGAGTTCTACCTTTTCCCCAGCTATGGAACCGTAAATTTCGGGTCTAAGGGTTAAAAGGGATTCGCGTAGGGTTTCTCCGGAAATACCCATTGGTTTATAGAAGCCCCGATTAAACAAATGTCGCATGGTAATGTACATACGTTCTATTGCATTGGTGCTTTCCTGTGCCCGGGTTCTTCCCATAAGTTTTATATTTCCCATTCTCTTCTACTGAGTTTTAATTTTTTCCAATTCGTTAGCAATTTTTCGGTCGTTGGACAGTCTTGGGAGTTTATTTTGTCCTCCCAGCTTCCCTATGGATTTCATGTATTGCTGAAATCCGTTTACGGGAATTTTACTGATTTTTAGATGCTGAAGGATCTTCCCTTTTATTAAGTCGAAATAATACGAATTTTGCTGCTGAAGGGATTTGTCCAATATCGTTATAAATTCCTGCATATCACCCGGTTCTTTTTCAAATTCCACAAACCATTCATGAAAAGGCAATTCTTCGCCTTCCGGAGTAATTTGTGGAGCTACCGTAAATTCGGTAATTCTGGCATTGGTTATTTCGGTGGCTTCCTGCATAGCCTGTTCCACCTCTTTTGCTATTACATGCTCTCCAAATGCTGAAATAAAATGTTTGATCCTCCCCGAAACTATCACCCGATAAGGCTTTAATGAGGTAAACTGAATTGTATCACCAAGATTATACGCCCACAATCCTGCACATGTAGAAATGATCATCACATAATTTACTCCGGCTTCAACTTCTCCAATAGTAAGGCGTTTTGGGTTCTCCTCAAAAAATTCTTCCGCTTTTACAAATTCGTAAAAAATTCCGGAATTCAGCAACAACAGCATTCCCTTTTCATTTTGCTTGTCCTGAAAGGCAAAAAAGCCTTCGGAGGCGGGGTATAATTCAATGCTGTCCACTTTTCTTCCAATCAGGTTTTCAAATTTAGCCCTGTATGGTTCGTAATTTACCCCTCCGTAAATAAACAGGTTAAAGTTTTTAAACAACTCGCCTACCTTTTTTCCCGTATTTTCCTGAAGCTGTTCAAAATACATCTGAACCCAGGAAGGAATCCCGCTTATCACGGTCATGTCCTGATTTTTTGTCTCTTCTACAATCGCATCAATTTTGGTTTCCCAATCATCAATGCAATTGGTATCCATACTGGGCATCCTGTTTTTTTGAAGATATCCCGGTACATAATGAGCTACAATTCCGGAAAGACGGCCAAGCTTTACCCCATTCTTATCATTCAATTCCGGGCTTCCCTGTAAAAAGATCATCTTGCCATCTACAAATTCCGCATTGCCCGTATCGTTGATGTAACATAAAATAGCATTTCTGGCAGCATTAATATGGGTTGGCATTGACTCTTTGGTGAGGGGAATATATTTTGCGCCGCTGGTTGTTCCCGAGGTTTTTGCATAATACAATGGTTTTCCTGGCCAAAGTATATCCGGCTCTCCGGAAACCATTTTATCTACATAAGGCTTTAACTCTTCATAATCCCTGATTGGAACCTTTTTGGCAAAATCCTGGTAATTTTTTATATTTTTAAAATCGTGGTCTTTCCCAAAAAGGGTGTTTTCGGCCTTTTTCAACAGGTTTTCGAAGACCTGTTTTTGGACTTCTTCCGGGTGGGATGCCCATTGGTCAATTTTAATACGAATGTAATTGGCAAATACTTTTGCCGAAAAGGATTTTATAGACATATGCGTTTATTCAAAATCAATATAATCTGATGGATTCACGGGGTTTCCATCCTTCCATAACTCAAAATGCAAATGCGGTCCGGTACTTAACTCGCCGGAAGAGCCCGCAAGGGCAATTACTTCCCCGGAGCGCACAAAATCGCCCTGCTCTTTGGTAAGTGATGAATTGTGTTTATAAACTGAAAGCAAGCCATAGTTGTGCTCAATGATCATCACGTATCCTGTTGCCGCACTCCACTCTGAAAAGATCACACGCCCATCTGCCGCAGCCTTTATAGGGGCATTTTTAGCTACTACCACATCAACTGCATAATGTCTGCTTTTTAGATTGTATTTTTCTGAAATTGTGCCTTTAACAGGTGGAAATAAAGCAAATTCCATTTGAGTCCCCGCGGTTTCCAATACATTGTATTTATCTTCCTGTGCAACTTCTTCTCTTAAAAGAGAGTCGGCTCTAGAGGAGCTTAAATCAAATAAAGAGGTGTCCATTTGCTGGGACCTTACCAGGGAATCCCTGTTTAAAATCATGGGTTCCAAATCTCCGGTGAGTACTTTCCTAATAGATTCGTAATATTGATTGTTCAACATCAATGCCGTTTGAAGGGAATCGGTTTTATAGGCCAGCTCTGTAGCCTGCTTTTTTAGGTTGGCCGAGGAATACCCCGGAATGTATTCCCTTAAGCCCGTGAAAGCTATTAAAAAGGTGGTTCCTGCAATTAGAATAATGATACCAAGGCTTACCGCCACAAACACGTTGAGCTTGGTCAATTTTATTGAAAGTCGTTCCTCAAAGGTGTCTTCATTTAAAATTACCATCCGGTATTTATGGAGTAACTTCCTGGTGAATTTTTTCTTGTCCTTTTTTTCTTTAGCCATATTAATTTGTGCTATAACAAAGATAGCATAAAGTTAATTTTATACTATTTTATTGTTTATAAACGTGTATATTAGTGATTTCTTACTAAGTTTGTAATCTTAAAAATTTCATATTATGAACGTATTATTTTTACCATTGGTTATTGGGGCTCCACAAATTGTATTAATTGTGGTAGTGATTCTTTTGTTATTTGGTGGCCGGAAGATTCCTGAATTAATGAGAGGTTTGGGAAGTGGAATAAAAGAATTTAAAGACGCCTCCAAGGAAGATGAGAAAAAGGATGAATTTCCAAAAGGAAACGACACTAATTTTCAGGAGAAAAAATAAAGACACTAAACTCTAAAAAGCCCAATGAAAATCGGGCTTTTTTGTTTTAATTTATTTTTGCCGATTTCAAAATTGCTTCCAGTTCAAACATATTATCCCGTTTAGCCGATGCAGGGGAAAATGCAAATCCTTCCAAAATAATATACCTGTTGTTTGCAGTATCCCGTATTGCATAATTAATAAATGGTCCTGCCATAAACGCATTTTTTACCTCCCAGGTTCCCTTGGTTTCATAGGCAAATTTTCCGTCTATTTCCGTATCAAATAAATAAGGAGCATAAGCTTCTTCGGTGATCATATAACTTCCATTTACAGGACCCGGAATATGAGCTTTACCTATAGAATCCCTCATTTTTATAATATTGGCAACTACATTTGTATCGCCATCCAAGGCGCTAAGCGGCACCTCGTAAATCATTATTTCAATGTTCCCCCTGGGAATATCCTTTCTGATCCAAAAGAAATCCTCATCTTCAATAGCATATCTGTAAGCCGTTGGAAATTTTAATGAAACCCCAAATAGCTTTTGAAGATTTGCATCATCTTTTAACGATTTATTGATTCGCCGTTGTTTTTCTTTGATTTCAGTGATTTTTAAAATCCCTACTATACTGTCAGAATATTTGTTGATTTGAGCTATAATCTCCTCAGAATTTTGTCCTGTAATCAAAACCCCTGTTTGTGGTTGTGCAAATGGATTTGTGAATATTTTAAAATTGGCAGCTTTATTGCCTTCAATTTTTACAAACAATCTATTTTTCCGGACAAAACCACTAAAGGCTTCCGGAGGCATCTGATTTAAAGAAAACAAAGGCTCTTCCTGTGGTAACCCATCTACAGGTGCTGCCAGTGACTTTCTAAGAGCTTCCCCTACGGAATTTTCCCACATTTGATTCTCCACCACCACTGAAATATTGTTGATGTTCCCTGAGGAATCGGTAAGGATAATTTTGTTGGCACTTTCAGAATTATCACAACCAACAAGCAATGAAGCTAATAATACGGTCAAAAAAATTATATTCTTCATAAAAAGTATTTAAAAAAATTCGGCCTAACTTCTTGAAAGTTTTAAGACCATGCCTGGTTTGAGGTTTGTATTGGTTATACTATTCCAACTCCTCAAATTCTGTACCGTTATGCCAGGGAATTTTTTTGAAATGCTCCATAATGAATCTCCACTTCTAACTGTGTATGATTTTGCCTGGTTAGAATTGTTGTTTTTATCACTGGAAGTTGCGTTAAGGCTTACAGATTTTCCAGAATATATTGTGAGATATTGGCCAATTTTTAAATTATTGCCCCTCAGGTTGTTCCATCTCTTAATACTACTGATCCCTACTCCATATTTTTCAGAAATTTTACCGAGATAATCTCCACTTTTAACCCTATATCTTATTTTGTCTTCTGCGATTATATTTTTGGGAAGTCCTTTTTCCTTTTCAGCCAATTCTGTTTTTGCGAAATTATAAATAACATATTCATTATTTACAAACAATCCAACACTGCGCTTTGGCAACCTAAGGGCGTAATCTTCATCTTCAACAAATGGGATAATATCCAGTTTATAACTGGGATTTAAAAACTGAAGCATTTCCTTATCTACTCCGGTTGCTGTAGAAATTTGGTCAAAGCTCAACATTTGTTTTACGTGAAGAGTATCTGTTTCCAAAAATGCAATGTCAGGCCTGTTAGGTTGAAAATCGTGTTCTTCCGCATATTCAAATAAGTATAAAGTAGCCAAAAAAGCCGGGACATATCCGGCAGTTTCCCGTGGCAAATAGGATCGTAAATTCCAATAATTGGTAGCCCCCCCGCTTCGGCGTATGGCTTTGGAAACGTTTCCGGGGCCGGAGTTATAGGATGCCAGCACAAGGTCCCAATCGCCAAAAATCCTGTATAAACTGCCAAGATATTGGGCGGCTGCCTCGGTTGCCATGATGGGATCCATTCGCTCATCTACGTAAGAACTCACATCCAAACCATGCATTTTCCCCGTAGTGAACATAAATTGCCATAAACCGGTAGCTCCCATATGGGATTTTGCCCGAGGGTTTAAAGCCGATTCTACAATAGCCAAATATTTTATTTCCAAAGGAATATCATAGCGATCCAATTGCTGTTCAAACATTGGAAAATAATACTCGCTTAAGGCCATTAAGCGCTCCATGGATTTCTTGTTGCGTTTCAAATAAGACTTTATAACGCTTTCTAAAATCGGGTTATATTCCACATTGAAGGGCGTCCTGGCATTTAATTTTTTCAATCTTGCCTTAAGGGTATCCGTTGGCAATTCTTTGTAGACAACTTCAGAATAATCCTGCTCGAGAATTTCCCGGTGCATTTTCTCAAATAAATCGGAATTCAACAGTTCCGATTTCCAAACTGAATCCATAACTGCAGCTTTGGGTAGATCTTTTAAATCCTGAATGTCAACCTTATTTATTTTAGCTGAAATTGGCAGCCGGTTTTTAAATTCCGGATCAGGTTTAATTAATTTAATGTTGCTACTATCTGTTTTTTGAAAAATCTGCACTCTAAAATTGGCTTTTTCAGCCTGTTCATGTGTGGTTTTACCTGTTTGTTTTGTAGGTTTTTGTGCGAAGGCGCCCAAAAAACCGAATAACATCAGGAAATAGACTATGTTTTTCATTTTAAAAAAAAAATTAACCGGCCAACAATCTGTTCCTAATAATTACCGCTCACCAGGTAATCAACAGGAATTAGAAGCTATTACTTTAATTGACCAATGTGTTTTGATATTACTTTTACATAATTATATAGAACGCATATAAGCCCATTTTCGTACCTAAACTTCAGAAATTGCTTGAATTCCGGGTAAGGTTTTTCCTTCCAGCATTTCCAACATTGCCCCACCACCAGTGGAAACATAGCTCATTTGGTCATCCAGATTGAATTTTTTAACTGCAGAAACCGAATCGCCACCTCCAACAAGTGAAAACGCACCGTTTTTTGTAGCCTCCCCAATTGCCTCACCTAATTTGATGGTGCCTTTGGCAAATGCATCCATTTCAAAAACGCCAATTGGCCCGTTCCAAAGAATGGTTTTGGATTTGGAAACTATATTGGAGAATTGTTCAATTGTTTTTGGCCCCGCATCCAGTCCCATCCAGCCGTCAGGAATATTATCTGTTGGGGTAATGTCTGTATCGGCAAGTTCAGAAAAACTATCAGCAATCACAGAATCCACAGGTAGGTGAATTTCCACTCCCTTCTTTTCGGCCATTTTCAGGATCTCAAGTGCCAGTTCCTGTTTGTCATCTTCAACCAGCGAGCTTCCAACTTTGCCGCCACGGGCTTTAATAAAGGTAAATGCCATACCGCCACCAATTATTAAATGATCCACCTTGTCCAGAATATTCTCTATCACGGTAATTTTTGAAGAAACCTTGGCTCCTCCTAAAATTGCGGTAACAGGTTTCTCGGCAGACTTCAATACCTTATTAAGGCTTTCAATTTCTTTTTTCAACAGGTATCCAAAGCATTTTTCCTCAAAATACTGCGCAACTACCGTTGTAGATGCATGAGCCCTGTGGGCAGTCCCAAATGCATCATTTATATAAACATCCCCTAATTTCGAGAGCTTTTTGGCAAAATCCGAATCTCCCTCTTCTTCTTCTTTATGGAACCTTAAATTTTCAAGTAGAAGCACTTCGCCTGGCTGAAGATTTTTTGCCGCATTTTCGGCTACTTCTCCAACACAGTTATTTACGAATTTAGTTTCTACTCCAATAACTTCAGACACTTTGCTCACAATCTGTTGCAGGGAATATTTTGATTCATTGCCTTTTGGCCTTCCCAGGTGTGACATTAAAACCACGCTCCCGCCATCTTCCAGAACCTTTATAATTGTAGGTTTAGCAGCTTCAATCCGGGTTGCATCGGTAACATTTCCATCCTGATCTAATGGCACATTAAAATCTACGCGAATCAGGGCTTGTTTATTCTTAAAATTATAATCGTCTATAGTTTTCATATTTATCTTTTAATGTACTTATCGTTTTAATAAAATTCCATTATAAACCTTGTATCAATCTCTATAATTATGGAGGCTATTTAAAGATATGCAACTTTTATTAATTGGCATTTCTTCAGTATGGTCTATATCGCAAATATAATTTTTTCTTAAGAACTAAAAGTGAAGATTAATTTTATCTTTGCCTATGCTTTTTTCTGAAGTTTTAGGCCTCCAACATATTAAAAATCATTTAACCACCACTGCAGATAGAGGCCGTATTCCGCATGCGCAATTATTCATTGGAAATCACGGCAGAGGATTGCTCTCCATGGCAATTGCTTATTCGCAATATATTTTGTGCGGCAATTCCAATTCCGAAAACAATTCCGGCAACCAGGCCTGCAATTTAAAGTTCAACAAACTCTCACATCCAGATCTTCATTTCGCTTTTCCCGTTGCGACAACTGATAAGATAAAATCACACCCTGTTTCCAATAATTTTTTGGATTCCTGGCGGGAGTTTTTAAATGAGGATCCCTACGGAAGTTTGTTTGACTGGTATCAAAAATTAGGCATAGAAAACAAACAAGGTCAAATTGGGGTAGATGAAGCTCAGGAAATCGTGAAGTCTTTATCTTTAAAATCCTATGAAGGCGGATACAAGGTCATGATAATTTGGATGGCCGAAAAAATGAACGCCGCCTGTTCCAATAAACTTTTGAAATTAATTGAAGAACCGCCAAATAAAACCCTCTTTATTTTAATTGCCGAAGATGAAGAGCAAATTATTCAAACCATAAGATCCAGGTGCCAGATTTTAAGGTTTCCCCCATTATCTGAATCAGTTATTGCTGAAAAATTGCAATTAACCAACAATTTTGATGCGCTAACCGCTAAAAAAATTGCAATTCAGGCAAATGGAAATTATGCCCAGGCACTTAATATTTTAAAAAATGATACCGGGGACGAGCAGTTTGAAACCTGGTTTATAACCTGGATAAGAAATGCGTTTAAAGCAAAGGGAAATGCCGCTGCCATTCTCGACTTAATAAGCTGGAGCGAAGAAATAGCTGGAATTGGGCGGGAAACCCAGAAAAGCTTTTTGTTGTATTGCCTGGATTTCTTCAGGCAGGCATTATTGATGAATTACAATGCGAAGAACCTTGTTTATATAAAGCCAAAAACGGCCGGTTTCAAGTTGGATAAATTTGCGCCGTATATTCACGGGGCAAATATAGAAGATATCACTAAAGAAATAGAAGATGCTATTTTTCATATTGAGCGAAATGGAAATGCCAAAATTATACTTACCGATCTATCTATTAAATTAACTCGGCTGTTACATAAAAAGGCAGCTTAATCATTTTTTTTATGGAAAACGCACACTCCTATATTACCGAAATTTTGATCCTTCTATTTATTATCATCACATTTTTACAATCTGGATTTGATAAAATAACAGATTGGAAAGGAAATATTGGATGGTTATCCGGTCATTTTTCAAAGACTTTTTTAGCCCGTCAGGTACCTTTAATGGTTGCCACTATTCTTATATTGGAAGTAATAACCGGGATTTTAGCAATTATTGGTGTTGTTCAATTAATTGCCGGGGGAGAAACCTTAATAGCACTTTACGCCTGTGTATTGGCGGCCATTGTCTTGCTAATGCTGTTATTTGGACAACGCGTGGCAAAGGATTACGCGGGAGCTTTCACCATTACAGGTTATTTCGTGGTAGCGATCCTGGGAGTTTATATCTTATCTTAAACAAAAAAATCGCAGCAGGCTAACAGTAAGATGTTTTAATACATCATATTCTGTAAGCCCGCTGCGACAATAAACTAAACTTCTTTAAGTTGAAATTTAAAGAAACTTATTCTTTCTCTTCTTGTTTATCTTCTTTTTTCTCTTCAACACCAGCATTCAATTTTCCCAAAATTTCTTCGGTAATATCCAATCCTTCTTTTGCGTACATAATGTTCGCAGATTCGTTAGATCCAAAAATATAAGTGTAGTTGTTTTTCTTTCCGTAATCTTTTACGTAATCCTTCACTTTTGTAACTATTGAGTCAATTACAGCATCGCTTTCCTGACGCAACTGATTTCCCATTTGTTGTTGTTGTTGCTGAATTGCTTGTTGCCTGCTCATTAAACCAGCTTCAGTTTCTTTTCTTGCAGCTGCAGACATTCCTGACATTTTTTCTTGATAAACCTTTACATCAGCCTGGAAACTTTGAGCAAGTGAATCCAATTGGATCTTAACTTTATCAGATTTTGTAGTGAACTCCTGTTCCACATCTTTCATTTCCTTGTATTCCTGAATTAGTTTGGTGGTATCCACATAAGCTGTTTTTTGTTCATTACAACTTGTAAGACCGGCTGCAACCAAAACAACCATAATTAATTTTTTCATGTTTTTATATTTTATTTTGCGTAAAAGTAATAAAGTAGGCGTCTAAAAAAATATTTTTTGAAGGTTTTCTCAGAATAGCTAAAATCTATTCTATTTTAAAAAATAATAACTGAATTTTATAAAAAACGGATTGATTCAACGCTGTTTAACAAACTTAAAGTTAAAAGAAAGCTTTGTGCTTGTTTATTGGCTTGTGCCTCCTTTAAAACCCGTTCAAATGCGTTTCAGTCGATTTTTTTGAAGAAATATGTAATAGAAGAGTATTCGGAATTGAACTTTGCTTTTAAATTTGATTTATAGCCAATATATCCGGCTTTCAAAAAATTGGTCCTTCCTGTTTTATATTTTTCAGAAAGAAGGCTGACATAATAGGAATCAAAAATAAGGGGTTTGGAATCTATAAGTTTGAAACCTGATACGGAAAAAAGATGTTTAAAACTGCTTTGGGAAAAATGCGACAAATGACGAGGCACATCATATGCTGCCCAAAATTCCCCATAATATTTCGCGTCATAACTTTGAAAATTAGGCACGGCAATAATTAAAAGTCCGTCTTTCTTCAGCAATTGTTCCAGTTCAATAATTTGGGCCTTTATGTCATATACATGTTCAAACACATGCCAAAGGCTAATTACATCAAATTTTTCAGATTTAAAATGGCTTGAATTTTCGGCTAATTTAATTCCCTTTTCAAAAGCGAGCTTCCTGGCTTTTTCATCGGGTTCAATTCCATTGACCTTCCACCCTCTTTTTTTGGCTTCAAATAAAAATTCTCCGGTGCCCGATCCAATATCCAACAGCCTTCCTTTTTCGGGATATTTTTTTTCTATCCACTTCAGTTTTTTAAGAAGCATGATTTTTTTAACCTGCTGATAAATTTTATCGGTGAAGGATTTTTTGGAATCGGTATGAGAAATATAAGCTTCGCTCTTGTAATATTCGGGCAGGATTTCAAGATCTGGCTTTGGGGAAGTAACCAACATTTCCTCTTCGGAATTAAATATCAGTTCAAATTTTTCTCCCGAAACCGTATGGTCCTTGCAGATCAAATAAACCGATTTGTCCAATTGTTTTGTCAAAGCCTTCACTGCTTATATTTGTGAATTAAATAAATTTAATAGTTGTACAAAACTTGAAAAGGTTTTTAAATTAAACCCTTTTCAAGTTTTGTACTTATATGCTAAAATCCACGAGATCTGCTGGCAAATTTTTTAAGGTTTCGCTAATTTCAAATGTTTTCTAAAATTGATTTCCCTATTCCATTTGTTATTTCTATTCTAAAAATAACTCATTCAAATCAATTCAAAATACCGCGAAATAAACCGAATGTTCCACGTGAAACATTTTATCTTCCCATATAAACCAACAGCACCGAAACATCACTTGGGCTCACTCCGCTTATGCGTGAAGCCTGGGAAACGGTTACGGGTTTAATTTTATTTAATTTTTCCCTGGCCTCAAAGGACATGGATTTGATATTTGTATAATCAAAATCTTCGGGTATTTTCACATCTTCCAGACGATGCAATTTATCGGCATTATTTTTTTCCTTGTCGATATAACCTGAATATTTCACCTGAATTTCGGTTTGTTCCAGCATCTCTTCGTTCAGGTTATTTTCATCTATAAATTCCTGGACCCCGGTAAAAGATTGAACGTCCTGCATTGTAATATTCGGTCTGGAAAATATTTTAAACATCTTGTCGCTTTGTCTCATCAAGGCAGAATCCTTTGCTTTCAAAACAAGATTGGCCTCTTCCGGAGCTACGCTGGTTTCTTTTAAAAATTTCACGAATTTACTGGACTTTTCTTTTTTATCTTCCATTTTACGCATTCGCTCTTCTCCAGCCAATCCCATTTTGTAAGACTTTTCGGTTAACCTAAAATCGGCATTATCCTGACGCAACAACGTCCTGTACTCTGCCCTGGAAGTGAACATCCTGTATGGCTCTTCGGTGCCTTTGGTAATCAGGTCGTCAACCAAAACCCCAATGTAAGCTTCGTCCCGTTTTAAGATAAACGCATCTCTTTCCTGCACCTTTAGTGCCGCGTTAATCCCGGCCATCATTCCCTGGGAAGCTGCTTCTTCATAACCCGTAGTTCCATTGATTTGACCGGCGAAATATAAGCCATTTACCAATTTGGTTTCCAGCGTATGTTTGAGTTGTGTCGGTGGGAAATAATCGTATTCTATAGCATAGCCCGGCCTGAAGAATTTCACTTTTTCAAAACCAACTATAGCGCGCATGGATTTAAACTGAATATCTTCCGGCAAGGAAGTTGAAAACCCATTTACATAAACCTCCACCGTATTCCAGCCTTCCGGTTCAATAAATAACTGGTGGCTGTCTTTATCTGCAAAGCGATGTATTTTATCCTCAATAGACGGACAATATCGCGGTCCTACACTTTTAATCCTTCCGTTATACATGGGAGAACGGTCAAAACCTTCCCTTAAAACATCGTGAACCTGAAGTGAAGTATGTGTCATATAGCAGGAACGTTGTTTTATTAAGGGCTTGGTTTCATCCAAATAAGAAAATTTTGAAGGAACTTTATCTCCCGGCTGTTCCACCATTTTTGAATAATCCAGCGAACGTCCATCCACCCTTGGTGGGGTTCCTGTTTTCATTCTTCCCGCTTCAAAACCAAGTTGGATCAACTTTTCCGTTATTCCTGTAGAAGCTCTCTCCCCGGAACGGCCTCCCCCAAAATTTTTATCGCCAATGTGAATAAGTCCGTTTAAAAAGGTACCGTTGGTAAGCACCACGGATTTCCCTTTTATTTCAATTCCCAGCGATGTTTTCACACCTACAATGCGGTGATCTTTTACAATTAAACCGGAAACCATGTCCTGGAAAAAATCAAGATTGGGAGTTTGTTCCAATCTAATGCGCCAGTGTTCCGCAAACATCATCCGGTCACTTTGAACGCGTGGACTCCACATTGCTGGTCCTTTGGATTTATTCAACATTTTAAATTGAATGGCGCTGGTATCACTCACCAAACCACTATAACCTCCCAAAGCATCTATCTCGCGCACAATTTGCCCCTTTGCAATTCCGCCCATAGCGGGATTGCAACTCATTTGAGCAATGTTCTGAAGGTTCATGGTGACCAATAGGGTTGAGCTACCCATATTGGCGGCCGCGGCAGCAGCTTCACTCCCGGCGTGACCTCCACCTACAACTATAACATCGTATTCTTTATCAAACATAATTCTTCAATTCTTTACTATTGTTCCACGTGGAACAACTTCATTTTTTCCTCTTCCTTATCTCTCATAATCAAAGACTCCCCCTCCGTTTTGTCGTTGTACCCGCACAGGTGTAAAATTCCATGTGCGAGAACCCGGCGCAGTTCGTCCTTAAAGTCCACATTGAAAGTTTCAGCATTCTCCCCAACACGTTCCGTGCTAATAAAGATATCCCCTTGTAATATTCTTCCTACATTATTATTAAAAGTGATAATATCGGTATAAGTGTCATGATCCAGAAATTCCACATTTAATTTAAGCATATATTCATCATCACAAAAAATATAATTGATCTCTTCCAATTTCATGTTTTCAGATGCGATCACCTCTTCGATCCATTTGGCATGTCTATCGGTTTCCTCAAGACTAAATTCGTTTTCTGAATAAAAATTAATTTTCGACTCCTTCAAAATACTGCTTGACTTTAGTTTTATAAATTTCCCGCAAAGGTAAGGTTTGTCTGTTAAGAATTTCAGTAGTATTGAAATATTCTTTAGCCTTAATAATTTGATCCTCAGCATTGTTTTGATAGTTTTCCAGATTAGTCCTGGAAGTCCTGCGCTCTTCTTCTTCCTGTTCCAGTAATGCGTCTTCCAATTGCAGCAACCTGTGAACAATATTATTCATTCTTTTAAGGGTCTCTGCATTAAAGCCTTTGTTGAGGATGTCCCGTTCCACCTGTTCCATCTCCTTCAACAAATCAGCGTTTTTTATATCCATTCCCGCTTCCCTTAATTTATCCTGTAGCTGTTGTTTTAATTGCTGTTGTTGCTTAAAAATCTCATACATTTCCCCGCTCATTTCTTCTTTTAACTTTTCACCCTGCTCTCCATCCCGACCGTTCTCTTTGCCATTCTTGGGTATTTCTCCTTTTCCTTCTTCCAAACCATCCTTCATTTGTTGGTTGAGCTGTTCCTGAGATTGGATAATATCAGGTAACTGCTGTCCCTGTCCTTGTCCTCCGGGAGAGAGACTCAAACTGGCCATTTGCTCCATATTCCCCAAGACATCGCTCAACATATTTGCCAACTCATTTGTTCCTGTCATTACATATTGCTGACTAGCGGTACCCTGTGGCAATTCGTTTTGCGCCAGACGGTCCAAAGATTTGTTTAAATCAAACTCAATATCGGTGAGTTTCGATGTGATCTTTTCAGTGATCATAGGATTATTAAGCGCCAGGGCGAACAAACTATCGTCTATATGATGAAAATGTTCCTTCAGGACTTGTTGTCTTTTTAAATTACCTGGGTATGCCGGGTTGTTGATCCTTAATTTTCTAAAATTCAACATCAATTCTTCCTGCTCAAAAGAAAAAACCATTAGATTGGACAATATCTGACGCATACTTTCAATATTGGCGTCCAACTGTTCTCCCTGTGCCATCATTTGAGCAGATTTCATTTTCTTGCTCATTTCCATCATTTTTTGAGCTGCTTTCTTCTGATGTTTTTTGGCCTCGCCTTTTTGATTTTCCCCTAATTTTTCTTCAGATTTTTCCTGTTCATCTCCAATTTCCGTTTCATCTGTTTTTTCCCTTTCCAGATCATAGGGCTTTTTTAATCCCTCATTTTCCTTTTCAAGGGCATCCATTTGCTTTTGAAATTCCTTAAATTCATCAGATAATTTTTCCTGATTTTCTTTTGAATTAAGTGAATCTACTTGCGAAAGTTGTTCTTGCTTTTCAGCTAATTCCGATAGATCCTTCGCCAGTTTCTGAGTTTTTTCCTGAACGTAATATCGCTTTGTGAGCTCCAGAATTTGTTCGAGACTTTTTTGTTTAGAGTTGTTTTGCTTGGAAAGTTTCTCTAGTTTTTCAGACAGCTCTTCCCTGCTTATTTTATCTGCATACTCCTGCAATTCCTTTAAAAGCGCTTCGTTTTCCTCCAACATTTCTTCATTTTTTTCCAGACGATCTTTCAATTCCTCTTTAAAATCGTCGGATCCATTCTGATTTTCTTTATCCTCCAGGCTTTGTTTGAGCTTTTCCGAATAATTTTTCATCATCTCGGTTTGCTGTTTTTGGCGTTCAAGAAAATTCTCCAGTTTCTTCCGGTCGTTGTAGTTGAGCTGTCCTTTTTCCTTCTGAAGCCTTGAAATCCCCTCCAATTCCCGCTCTGAAAGCTGCATTTTGTCAAGACCCTGACTTAAATTTTGAATAGATTCTCCCTGTTGCTGAAGCTGTTCTTCCTTAATTTCATTTTCCGATTTTTTTCTGAAACTAAAAACCTCGCTTTTGCTGCGTTTTGGCCCTCTTATTCCATCGTTATCAAAAACTTCAAAGTATAATGAATAATCGTTGCCCTCCTTCAAGGGCACATTTCCGGGAAAAGCATACAAAAACTCGTCGAATTCCTGTTTTGTCACCACAATGGAAATCCTTTCGGCCGCTTCTTCTTGGTTTTCAATAAAATAGACAAGGTTCAGCCTGGAAACAGCGTAATCATCTGATACTTTTCCGAAAAAATAAAGGCTTTCCCCATCTAAACTGTCTTTTTTATGCTGAACATTTATTTTAGGGAACTGATCTTTTTTAACTGAAATTGCATATTCCAGGGATTCATAATCCTTAACCTGAAGATTGGAAGTCTTAATTTGATACCTGATATCGGAAAAAAGTTTTTTGTCAAATTTGAAAATTGTTCCTTCCTGATTGAATTCCTCAACCGTATCCCGGGAAGTAAAAGTTACTTGATTTGTGGCGCTGGTGCTGAGATTCCAGGAAACATAAGTGCCTTCCGGCACAGTTAAATTCCCGGTCCCTTTAACAGATTCAGCTTTTTTATTCAGATATATCGGATAATTTATCCGCATCTCAAAATCCACCAGTTTAGGAACCTGAATTACTTCAATTTGGTAGGATCTTGAAGTAACTCCATTACCGCTCAGGTAAAAATTTACATTGTTTTTTATGCCCTGGAAATTATATTGAAATCGATTTGACGCAATGGATTTTAAATAATAGGTTTCATTATTGTAATGAATTTCGACAGTTTCAGGAACAATATTGCCTTTAGTTTCAACTTCCAGTACCAGGTCACTACCCTCTTCAACTTTAAGAACATCATTTTTCAGCATAAAGGAAAAAGGAGCCGGCGGCTCATAAGCAGTTTTATAGTGCACCACCCGGGTATAACTTTCGGAAAAAATGGATGAATTTCCGGTTAACAATACCGCCAGGATAATAATTATCGGAAATGAGGCATATTTTAAATATCTGAGACTCGTTTTGAAATTTACCGCCAGTTTAAAAGGAATTGGCTTGAGCTCTTTTGATTTCTGTGCAATACTTGCCAGCAATAATTCCGACTGATCTAAGGAATTTTGCAATTGAAGGACATTGAGCAATTTGTCATTTACCTCAGGGAAATGCCTACCAATAATTTTTGAAGCCCCCACCTGGTCAACTCCTTTTGATAATTTTAATAGCCTTGAGAGAGGAATGAGGATAAATTTAAAAAGCAATCCAAGAGAAACCGCGATAAAGATCCAGAACAGAATACTTCGGTTTATAGGCGAGAGCCAGAAAAAATATTCGATCAGCAAAATAAGAATAAGATACAGCAACCAGAAAGAAAGGAACAAAATAGCGCCTTTCAGCAATTCATTTTTATAAAATTTCCTGATGAATGCAGCTAATTTTTGCTTTATGAAATTGAAATCATCCATTATTTTCCCCCTTCGTATCCCAATCTTAAAACTACAAATTTCTTTTTATTTAGCCTAAATTGGAATTCACTTATTTGCTCGTCAGAAATTTGATAGCAATAATACTGTTTGTCTAACATCTAAAAACCGGAAAATGCCTTGGGAATCCTTACCTTTGGAGCTAAAATCACATATTTATGTCTGCTAAAGTACGCGTTAGATTTGCACCGAGTCCTACCGGCCCATTACACATAGGCGGGGTAAGAACGGCTTTATATAATTATTTATTTGCTAAAAAACATCAGGGCGATTTTATTCTTCGCATTGAAGATACCGATCAAAACCGTTTTGTGGAAGGCGCAGAACAATATATTATCAATTCCCTCAACTGGTGCGGGATTCCCTATGATGAAGGTCCCGGGAAAGAAGGCGAATACGGGCCATATCGCCAAAGTGAACGCGCACATTTGTACAGAGCTTTTGCCGATGAACTTATTGAAAGTGAAAACGCCTATTTTGCTTTTGACACTTCAGAAGCATTGGAAGAACACCGAAAAGATCACGAAGAAAAAGGAAAAACCTTTATTTACAATTGGCACAACCGCCTGAAACTGGACAATTCCTTATCCCTTTCTGCTGAAGAAGTTCAAAAAAAATTAAATGCAGGAGAACCATATGTAATACGCTTCAAGACTCCGGTTGCCGATATTTTGAATTTGGCCGATGAAATTAGGGGAAATATGATAGTAGACACCAGCGTTCTGGATGACAAGGTGCTTTTTAAGAGCGATGGAATGCCAACCTATCACCTTGCAAATGTAGTAGACGATCATTTAATGGAGATCTCCCACGTGATTAGAGGAGAAGAATGGTTGCCATCTATGGCCCTACATATTTTGTTATACAGGGCTTTTAATTGGGAAGCTCCAATATTTGCTCACCTCCCACTTATTTTAAAACCGCAGGGCAAAGGGAAATTGAGCAAACGGGATGGTGATAAACTTGGATTTCCAGTATTTCCATTGGCCTGGAAAGACCCAAAAACAGGAGAGACCTCTTCAGGATACAGGGAAGAAAATTATTTGCCGGAAGCATTGATAAATATGTTGAGTTTATTGGGTTGGAACCCGGGAACCGAACAGGAATTTTTTAACCTGGAGGAATTGGTTTCGGCTTTTGAGATCAACAGAGTTCATAAATCGGGGGCTAAGTTTGATCCCGAAAAAACAAAATGGTTTCAACAGCACTATTTGCAGTTGCAGCCAGATGAAGCCCTGGCATCAAAATTCCTTGAAATTTTAGAAGAAAAAGGAATTTCTTCAGATCTCAATTATACCACAAAGGTTGTGAGTTTACTTAAAGAACGTGCAGTTTTCGTAGATGATCTCTGGGATTTGGGCAGTTATTTCTTTGTTGCCCCAAAAGAATTTGACCCGAAAGCCTCGAAAAAAGCCTGGAAAGAGGGTTCAAAAGAAATGGTAGAAACCCTGATAAAAATAATTTCGGAAGTAAAACCGTATGATTCGGAACATCTTCAGAATGAAGTAAAAGGATGGATCACCAAAAACGAAATAGGATTTGGAAAAGTAATGCAGCCATTCCGCCTTTCCCTGGTTGGAGCTATGCAGGGCCCGGATGTGTTTGCGATAGCCGCTTTATTAGGCCGGGAAGAAACCTTAAACCGATTGAATTACGCACTAAAAACGCTTTAACGTCTTTATAAATAAACTACGATTCCCGCTGTTGCAAATCCCATATGTGCTTTGAGATTTGTCGCGTGGGAATCTTTATTTTCCAGTTCTTTCGTGTTCAGGCCTTTAAATATATTATTAACACCGTATTGATATTGAAACCAAAATTTCACATCCCGGATCCCCGCTGAAATATTAGCAGCCAGGTTTAAATTAATTTTGGAAATATCTTCCAGATCTTCAGCTTGTATTTTATAATCTTCAACAAAATAATTTTTATAACGATCTTCGGTGGTCATTTTACTATTGATCTGCAATACAGGGCCAGCCTCTATACTTAAATATTCCCCAAATATTTTGGTGCCCAGAAATAAATTTAACTGTACACCGGTCACATTAAAATCAATTTCGGTAGGACTTTGCAACAGGTTTGTTTCATATCCTGTCAGACCGGTCTTGAATTCATAAAAATTCACGCCGTAAATAATCAAAAAATGTTTGTAAAAAGAAGCCCTGGTCTTAAGTCCTGCCATATAGCTTGTTCTGGGGGAAGTGTTGAAATTATCACTGTTAATGCCTCCATGCGTGATCCCCGCCTGAATACCCAACCTATTATAATTATCATTAAACCTCCTTTGAGCATTCATATTTAAAGTGAACACCAATAGAGGGAAAATAATAAAAATCCTTATACCTTTCATTGCTAATAATATATTGGCTAAATGTAGCCCAAATATAAGTATCTTATGCACATAATTTTAATCTGTTAACTAATGGCTGCAACAATATTGATCCCAATTTTAGTAATCTTATTTATAATTGTCATTTTTTCGGGAATATTTACTGTAAAACAACAAACAGCTGCAGTCGTGGAGCGATTTGGAAAATTTCTAAGTATCCGCAATTCAGGATTGCATATAAAAATACCAATATTCGACCAAATTGCGGGACGTATCAATTTAAAAGTTCAGCAGCTGGATGTGTTGGTAGAAACAAAAACCAAGGACGATGTATTTGTAAAACTGAAAATTTCGGTGCAGTTTCAGGTGATAAAATTAAATGTTTATGATGCCTTCTATAAATTAGAAAGTCCAAATGACCAAATCACCTCCTATGTTTTTGATGTAGTTCGGGCCGAAGTGCCAAAAATGAAGCTGGACGACGTTTTTGAAAGAAAGGATGATATTGCCAATGCAGTAAAACGCGAATTAAACCAAGCGATGTCCAATTATGGATACGACATTATTAAAACCCTGGTAACCGATATAGACCCGGATGCGCAGGTAAAATCGGCCATGAACAGGATCAATGCCGCGGAAAGGGAAAAAGTTGCCGCAGAATACGTAGCAGAAGCAGAGCGGATTAAAATTGTGGCTAAGGCTCGTGCCGAAGCTGAAAGCAAGCGTTTACAAGGACAGGGGATCGCCGATCAGCGAAGGGAAATAGCAAGAGGACTGGAGGAAAGTGTAGATGTGTTAAACAAGGTTGGGATCAATTCTCAGGAAGCTTCAGCATTAATTGTTGTAACCCAACATTACGACACCTTACAATCCATTGGAGAACATACAAACAGTAATTTGATCCTGCTCCCAAATTCCCCTCAGGCGGGCAGCGATATGCTCAATAATATGATCGCATCCTTTACCGCTTCCAACCAAATTGGTGAAGCTATGAAAGCGAAAAATGCTCAAACTAAAGGTATTCAAAGCAGAAGAAACGACAAGTCTGGGAAAAATCGGGATAATGAAGAAGAAAATAAATAGCCGGATATTATGTAAAAGAATTACTTTTTCCTGAGATTAAAAATCCTTAAAAAAAGTATTTTCTATACCTGATATCCGACTGTAATTTATTTTTTAGTAGAAGCAATTACCCGTTTAACTCCAAATATTTTTGACGATATCTTAAGTTCCAACGCCTTTTTTGCAATAGAACCAATGACACTTCCCATTAAAGAAAATGGGGACAAATTTTCTTTGGTTTGATTAAAATAGAGTTTAATTTCTTCCTTATCAATCTGCGTTTGCAGTTTTAAAATTTCCAGATCCCTGTCTATTTCTTTAAATGAACTATATTCTTTCATAGGATTAATATTAGTCGTTAAAGAAGGTTCTTGAGGATTTTATAAGAATGATATTTCGGATATATTTCTTTCCGAAAATCCAAATTAACCCGAAAATCAAAGCATAAAAAGCTCCAACAATATAAAATCCAACACTTGGATCATTCAATACTTCTCCTAAACTGATAGCAATAGCTATAGATAGAAACAAAAGCGCAATAAGGCAAACAAAACCAATCAACATCATATTAACCAGAAAGATAACACCTCTAATGATTTTTTTATAAAGATTCAATTTATAATATTCAGAAGTACTGTAACTGAGTGCCCGAATATTTTCGTTTAAATCATTAATACTCTTGCTTAGTTTTTCAAATGCCATACGCTTATATTACTTCCTTATTCCCGGAAATATTGATGTCCTTTTGTTGCAATTTGGAATTTTGTTTTCTAAGATCTTCCAATTTAGATTCCATTGCAGCTAAAATTTCATCTGCTTTATAACTAGCCGAAGACAAAGTTTCATCCAGGCGGGTTTCGAAATCAATTTTTGCTTTTTTTGCTTTTGTGGTTAAATTTGAGGATGCTTCCTCATATCTTTTATTGAATTTTTCCTGGGCTTTCTTAGCGTCTTTGCTTAATTTTTCCCTTGTTACATCACCACTGTTTGGTGCGTATAACAATCCCACACCAACTCCAATAGCGGCACCTGTTATCAATGCCAATAATGTACTTCCTGTATTTGCCATAATAATTTTGTCTTTTATTAATAATAATTTTCAAATTTAACTTAAACCTTTACTAATAGCTGTTAATAACCGGTTAATATATAAACCTGGTCTGCTAAAATACTCTTAAACTTTATGAGTATAAAAATTTATTAACACTATTTCACCCAGGAATCCCTTAAATTCACAGTTCGGTTAAAAACGAGATGCTCTTCTGTACTCTCCTTATCTACACAAAAATACCCAATTCGTTGAAATTGGAATTTTTCCGAAACTTCCGCGTATTTTAAACCTGGTTCTACAAAACCAGTAATTACTTTCAGGGAATTCGGGTTTATAAATTCCATGAAATCCTTTTCTTTGTCCGCATCCGGGGATTCTATAGTGAATAAGCGGTCGTACAACCTGATCTCAGCCTCAATGGCATGAGTAATAGAAACCCAGTGCAGGGTACCTTTTACCTTTTTTAAAGATTCCTCTGTTCCGCTGCCACTTTTACTCTTAGGATCATAAGTGCAATGGATTTCGAGAATTTCTCCTTTTTCATCTTTTATAACTTTCTCTCCCTTGATTATATAAGCACTTTTTAACCTTACTTCTTTCCCAAGGGTTAATCTAAAAAATTTCCTGTTTGCTTCTTCCTTAAAATCTTCTCTTTCTATATAAATGTTTTTTGAAAATGGTATTTTTCTGGTGCCCGCGCTTTCGTCCTCAGGATTGTTTTCGGTTTCCAGCCATTCTTCTTCATCATCATCATAATTGGTGATCACCAATTTTACCGGATCCAAAACTCCCATTACCCGTGGTGCGGTTTTGTTTAAATCCTCACGAATACAAAATTCGAGCAAGGAAACATCAATCACATTATCCCTTTTGGCAACACCTATAGTTTCGGCAAATTTCCTGATGGAAGCCGGGGTATAGCCTCGTCTTCGTAAACCTGAAATAGTGGGCATCCTGGGATCGTCCCATGAAGACACAACGCTGTTTGTTACCAACCCGGCTAATTTGCGCTTGCTCATGATCGTGTAGCTTAGATTTAAACGGGCAAATTCCCGTTGTTTTGGTATAAGCTGATCTTTGGTGTCTATTTTTTCTAAAAACCAATTATAAAGCTCCCTGTGCATTACAAATTCCAACGTACAAAAAGAGTGAGAGACCTGTTCAATAAAATCACTTTGTCCATGTGCCCAATCGTACATAGGATATATCATCCAGTCATTACCGGTTCTATGGTGCTTCTTATGCAAACTGCGATACATCACAGGGTCGCGCATAAGCATGTTTGATGATGCCATATCAATTCTGGCACGAAGTACGTGTGCGCCTTCAGCGGCTTCGCCATTCTTCATTTTCTCAAAAAGGTCCAGGTTTTCGGATGCCGAACGTTTGCTAAAAGGACTTATAATTCCAGGTTGGGTAGGAGTCCCTTTTTGATCAGCAATTAATTCTGAATTCTGGCTATCTACATAAGCATCGCCATTTTTAATCATTTCAACAGCCCAATCATATAATTGTTGGAAATAATCGGATGCGTAGCACTCTTTTTCCCATTTAAAACCCAACCATAAAATATCTTCCTTTATGGCATCTACAAACTCCTGCTCTTCCTTGATGGGATTGGTATCATCAAATCTTAGATTGACCGGTGCGCTGTATTTTTCGCCCAACCCAAAATTCAAACAAATGGACTTTGCGTGACCAATATGCAAATATCCGTTAGGTTCTGGCGGAAACCGAAACTTCAGATCGTGCAGGTTATAATTGCTTTTTAAATCTTCTTCTATAATTTGCTCAATAAAATTGAGGGATTTTTTTACTTCAGACATAATTTTAATTCAAAATAGAACGCAAAGTTACCAAAAATAAGACAGGTAATTATAAACCAAAAGCATTAGAATGAATAATTTCAAATAACCTAAGACAGCCGTTAGTCAGCTTAAAACACATTTTTCTTTCTGTATGCCCAATTTGGATTTTATATTTAGTTGAAATGATGAAAAATGGATTTAGTGCTTCAAATTAGAAGAAGGCGTTTTACCTTTGTAAAAAAAACGTGGGAACAATTAAATTAAAGAATATCAAAGTTTTTTCATACCACGGATGTTTGGCCGAGGAAGGAAGAATTGGAAGTGATTATAGGATAGATCTCACCGTAAAAGGTGATTTATCCCGTTCTGCAATTACAGATGAATTAAGGGATACGATAG
>Ga0307486_1000915_pt1 | contig 24717 bp, 24 predicted proteins | sample CBIW02metaG_FD_203663 | JGI IMG/M metagenome (GOLD analysis project Ga0307486, IMG submission 203663) | Sea-ice brine microbial communities from Beaufort Sea near Barrow, Alaska, United States - CBIW 0.2 | ecosystem: Environmental > Aquatic > Marine > Coastal | place: USA: Alaska | collected...
AGATACTTCTTACAATCTAGCTCCGTCTGGAAGCTTTTAGTGAACTCTATAACTCCTTGACCTTTAAAAATATCCATTCTATGTGTTTTTGAAAGGATAAATGTATGAAATTAAAGCATCACCTCGTAGAGATTAATTAAAACTCTGGTCTAATTCTAGTTTTTCAGACAAGTTTTTTAAAAAAAACATAAAATCAATGAACAATATAAAATATCTTCTGTTTTTCTTCATCGCTTCATTTGCATGTACCTTAAAAGAATCCTTACAAGAAGTCCCGAAAGTCAAACCTACTCTAATCGAATCTCAACTAAATGTTTCAAAAATAGCTAACAAATTAGAAGTATTAATAGTTGAATCTGTTATCCCTATTTCAGGAGTGCCGAATATCATGATAGGAGCTTCATATGTTTATCTATTTGACCGGGATTACAGTCGGTTTCTTTACCAAATAGATCAAAATGGAAAGATAAAAAATGTAACCCAATTTCAGCAGGACCGAAGATTAAACAACCATAGCATTACAACTATTTTTCTTAAAAAAATAGCAATATTGGAATTGTAGTAAATGGTGATAATCTGATATGGTTTGATGTAAACCTTCAGGAGCTTTCAACCACAAAACTACTTGTGCAAGGTATCTATCAATTCCCTTTTAATGATTATTACATAACATTTACAAATTCTGTAAATGATCATTACTTATGGGATTTCATCGTCAGTAATGGCCATATAAAAACCAAAGCATTACCAATAAATGTAGACAAATATAAGTTTGTCTACAAGCCTCATTCGCCGTTATCAATATGGAGAGATAAGCAGGCGGTATTCTCCTAGTAGTTCAATGACACTGTTTATGTCTATAATGAAAATGAAGATTTTAAACCTTTATATATTGTAGATTTTAAAAGCAAAAAAGTAACAGAAGATGAGTTTTTCCATGTTAAAAACGCAATGGATATGATGAAATTTTTTGGACAAAAAAAGTACACCTACCTTTCTGGAGAGATATTTTCAGTATCCGATGATGAGATTATTTTGGAATACATCGAACAAGGACATAGAAGATTAGGAATTTGGAATCAGACCAGGTAACCTTAATTACATATCCATCAATAAAGGATGACTTATTTTCCAACATCACACTGTATACGCCATCCGTAGTTAAAGGTAAAAAAATAACCTTTTGGGTGAGTAAAGAAAGTATCTTGGAAAATTACAATGGACTATCCTCAGCATTTAAGTCAACCTTATCTGAAAATTATGCTACATCCTACTTTATTTTTATTACAGATTTGAAATAGAATGATCTTTCTATAAATACAGCTCTTTATCCTGGATATATTCTGCTATTCGATCGGGAAGTAGGTATTTGACAGGCTCGAACAAGAACAAGATCAATAATCAAACCTTATCAGCTTCGACTCACGAACCACTGTTACTCCTTAGATAGCCTTATTCTTTTCATCTAACCAAAAGCCGAGTTTAGGATATTCATCTTTAGCTTATGGATCCAAACACACTCAACTAAACCTAACCCTCCAATTCCTTAATAAGCATCTTAATCTCTTTCTCTGAAATTGAAACCCTTTCAGCTTTGGTGAATATGCCTATATGAAATATGATGGAATCGGTATAAACGACATAGGTAATCAATCTAGCTGACCCAGATTTACCTCTATTCATACTGGAAACTGGAACTCGGATTATATAGCAGTTTTTGTAAAATTGATCACCTAAGGAAGGCGTATTTACCATTTCCTTTGCAATGTTATCTAAGTCAGTCAGAATTAAAGGATATTATTTCTTCAGTCTTTTTAATTCTCTTGAAAAAGCTTTTGTAGGGACTAATCTATAAGTCATCTTCCATTTCTGAAAAGGATGAATATGCTTTGTATTCAACCTTTCCTACCTCCATTTCTTTTGCCTCTAGGTAACCTTCTTTAATATCGGAAAGAATCTTATTTTTAACAACAACCTGGTTAGAAACTACTTCAAACCCAATATTCATGGCTTCAAGCAAGGACTTTACAAGGTCAAGCTTGGATTTATCTTCGGTTTCAATGCTGATTTTTTCCATTATTCAAGTTTACAAAATTTTAACCGTTTTAGTTTCAAATCTATGAGTAAGAACGGTTTATAAAATGCTAAAGCCTTCAATTACCTTACAAAACTCAAATCGCTCATCAATAATCAAACTTGTCTCTTTAGCTTTGAGATTACAGATAGAAAACCCTTTCAATTTCTATCTGAATAGCAATATTCCAATTAATAAGACGACCACTATAGCAACTGAAATTCTCACCATAACCTTCCAGCTTATCTTACTCCAAGGCATTAATGGCGCAAAGATCTTTATCAAATATGGTTACAAATACAAATTCTTATCCTTAATATAGTCCGCGACTCCATCGGGAAGGAGGTATTTGACTGACTTTCCTGACAAGATGGACTTTCGGATAAACGTGGCTGAGATATCCAATAAGGGTGCGTCAATCAATTTGATGTTTGGATGCTCAAATGTCTGCACATCTCCAGGTCTCGGATAGACGAAGATCTCATAGTTGTCCAAGATCGTCTGGTAATTCTTCCAGCGCTTGAGTTGGGTCAGATTATCCGAACCTAAAAATAAGCAAAACTGATGCTGCGAATATTGGTCGGTCAGGTAGGCGAGCGTATCTATAGTATAGCTAGGCTTAGGCATGGCAAACTCCACATCCGATGCTCGAAACTGATAATTGTCGCCAATCGCCAACTCCACCATTCTCAATCGATCAAACTCATGAATGAGAGACTGACGTCGCTTCAAGGGATTCTGTGGACTAACCACAAACCATACCTCATTCAGATCAGTGCGATCCAGCAAGGTATCCGCAATGATCAGATGACCTATATGGATGGGATTAAAGGAACCGAAGTAGAGTCCGATTTTCAAAATGCTAATTGGCTAAAAATTCATTGACTAAGTATTCGGCATCTGCACTAGATGTTGCAAAGTCGTCATTTAAGATGGTCACATCAAACTGCGGTTCAAATTTGGACTCAAACTCTGCTTTGAATAATCGGCGCGAAAGTGATTCTTCAGACTCTGTACCTCTATCGTTGAGTCTTGCTTCAAGTACTTTGAGGCTTGGTACTTTCACATAGATTGCTATGGCCTGCTCCCCAAAGTATTTTTTTAGAGCCAATCCACCTTTCACATCCACATCAAAAATAACCGCCTTGCCGGAATCCCAAATTCGCTGGATTTCTTCCTTCAGAGTTCCGTAGAAATTGCCCGCATAGACTTCCTCCCATTCAATGAAGTCATCATTGTCAACATGTAATATGAATTGCTCTTGGCTCAAAAAGTAATAATCCTTGCCATGTACTTCATGCCTTCCTCGCTTATCACGAGTGCAGGCAGAAATAGAAAATCCCAAATTTGGGATAGCTTGGATCAAATGCTTCACTAAAGAAGTCTTGCCTGACCCAGATGGAGCAGAAAAAATAATGGCCTTACCTAATGTCATGTTTATTTTATCTCCTGAATCTGTTTACGGATAAGATCCGCCAATTCAATTGGCACAGCTTGTTTGGTGCATTTTGTCTTTAATACATCCCGGATTGCCTGTTCTAAATGATAGTGCTCAAAGCAAGGCTGACATTTCGCCAATTTCTCCTTCAACACTTCTTTACCAGTATCCTTCAGATCGCCATCTAAAATACTTTCAAGTAGCTCAAAGCATTTGCTTTCGTCACCACACTGAGATTTTCGCTGTCCGGATGTTTCTTCGTTCATTTCCATGAGTAATTAATCTATGTTTTCTTCCTCTTGATCAGTCTTATACCCCATATGTTGGGCATAACCTTGTAGTTTTTCTTTGAGCAGATTCCTTGCTCTGTGAAGTCGGGATCTCACAGTTCCTATGGGAATGTCCAAGATTTTAGCCATTTCTTCATAGGTGAAGCCCTCCAGATCACAAAGTATGATCACTGTTCTGAAGTCCACTGCCAGACTATTCAAAGCGTTAGAAATCTCATCACCGAGCATATCCTTGACGGATTCGGCGCGCAGATCGCTAGTACTTTGGTAGTGAACGTCATCAGAGTTGTAATAAGTTTCAACTTCCTGATAATCCACTTTTGCCGGCTGCTTACTCTTCTTCCGGTATTCGTTGATAAAACTGTTTTTGAGGATCCTAAATAACCATGCTTTGGCATTGGTCCCCTGCTCAAAAGAATTGATAAAACGATAGGCCTTCAAGTAGGTATCCTGCACAAGATCTTTGGCATCATCCTCATCAAAAGTGAGCCGATAGCCAAAATTGTACATTGAGTCTATGTGAGGCATAAACTCTCCATCGAAGATGGCATTCTTCTCTTCCTGAGAATATTTTCTGCGCTGAACTTCTGACATATATTCCAAAAGTAATGATTGAGGCAATTTATAACTAGGAATCAGGAAGAATTTGACCTAAATACTAAACTTTGTGGTTTTCAAACTGATGATTCCAATTCAAAAACCCCTTTTTTTGTGATTATGTGGATAATAAAACTCCTTTCACGGCTACCTCTTTGGGCACTTTACCTGATTTCTGATTTCTCTTACCTATTAGCGAGATATGTGATTGGCTATCGCAAACAAGTAATTGATGAGAACTTGCTCCATGCATTTCCTGAAAAAACTCCTGCTGAAAGAAAATCGATTCGTAATGAATTTTATCGAAATTTCACTGACGCTTTCTTTGCCGAGACGATCAAGATGCTGACAATCTCAGAAAAAGAATTGCGGGAAAGATTTCATGTCGTCAACCAAGAACTGGTAGATGCACCAGTCAAGGCAGGTACAAGTGCATTGATGATGGCTGGCCACGTATTTAATTGGGAAATGGCCATTCTCGGAGTAGCGCTCAATACCGAAGTGACAGCAGAGACAGTTTATCTTAAACTGAATAATGATTTTTTCAACCTCCTGATGCTAAAGATCCGTATGCATTTTGGAGGTGTCATGACCGAGAAAAGTGCATTTAGGCGTAGTATGATCACGATGAGAAGCACGCCGAGAATTGTCCATCTCGCTGCAGATCAAAGGCCTCCGATTTCAGAAAAACATTATGTCCGTGAATTCATGAACAGACCTGCCTTGTTTTTCGAAGGAGGAGAGGTTTTGGCTAAAAAAATGAATCTCCCTGTATTCTACGGTCAGATCACCAAAATTAAGAGAGGCTATTATCGCTTCGAATTTACCGAACTTGCCCGTGCTCCTTATGATAATTCTGCAACCAATAGTGTAACTGATGAATTTTGCAGAAGACTTGAAGAAAACATTCGAGCACAACCAAGTCTTTACCTATGGAGCCACAAGCGCTGGAAACTTTAATGGGTAGTAAAGACTTCTTTGATTAAGATATACAGTAGAAGTTGGGATTTCAGAAATAGTAGCTGGCATACATTGACTCAAATCCATCTAAGGAATTCATCATAATTCTCTTTCTTTGCTCCTGAATTAAGCTGCCGGCAATACAAAATATAATTGAATTATTAAGCGAAGTAAACTAGTCATATGGATTACCTAGAAGGCCTAAACCCAGAGCAAAGAACTGCAGTAGAACACACAGATGGACCTGTAATGATCATCGCAGGAGCGGGCTCTGGCAAAACACGGGTACTCACCTACCGAATAGCCCATCTGATCTTTGCAAAAGGAGTAGATGCTTTTAATATTCTTTCCCTGACATTTACCAATAAGGCGGCAGCAGAAATGCGCCATCGTATTGAGAACCTTGCCGGGCTAGAAGCCAGAAATACCTGGATGGGAACTTTTCACTCTGTATTTGCAAAAATTCTAAGAGTAGAATCACCAAAGATCGGATACCCTTCCAACTTTACTATCTATGATTCTGACGATTCCAAATCCTTGATAAGAACCATCGTGAAGGAATTGCGATTAGATGATAAGGTATATAAAGCAAACGCTGTGCTTTCGAGAATATCAGGAGCAAAAAATCGACTCATTTCCTGGCAGGCATATAAAGATGATCCCTATGTAAAGGCTGACGATGAAGCCGCAATGAAACCTAGGATAGGAGAAATCTACGAAAGGTACCAAAATCGCCTTTTCAAGGCGGGAGCAATGGATTTTGATGACCTACTTTTCAATACTAACATATTATTCAGAGATCACATCGATGTGCTGAATAAATATCAGCAGCGCTTCAAATACGTGATGGTGGATGAGTTTCAGGACACCAACCTTTCCCAATATCTTATTACCAAAAAGCTTGCGGCAGTGCACCAAAACATCTGTGTCGTAGGTGATGACGCGCAGAGTATTTATGCGTTTCGAGGAGCAGATATTCAAAATATTCTCAATTTTGAAAAGGATTATCCAGACCTATTTGTGGTGAAGTTGGAGCAAAATTACCGCTCCTCTAAAACCATCGTCGGGGCTGCCAATTCTATTATCCTTAAAAACAAAACACAGCTTAAAAAAAATGTCTGGACCTCCAATGACCAGGGAGATCTCATCGAACTCATCAAAGCCAGTTCAGACAATGAAGAAGGAAGATTTGTAGCCACTACAATTTTCGAAGAAAAAAACAACAAGCAGCTCAGCAACAGCGATTTTGCAATTCTCTATCGTACTAACTCCCAATCAAGAGCGATGGAGGAAGCACTGAGAAAACTTAATATTAATTACAAGATCGTCGGAGGACTGTCGTTTTATCAGCGAAAAGAAATTAAAGACTTGATGGCTTACATGAGGTTTACTGTAAACCCTGTAGATGAAGAGGCGTTCAAGCGAGTGATAAATTATCCAAAAAGAGGAATCGGAAACACCTCAGTAGACAAGCTTTTGGTAGCTGCCTACGATCATGATATCCCGCTTTGGGAGGTGGTTCAAAATGCGAATAGCTTCTTGGGCGGCAGAGCGGCTAGCTCTTTGGATGAATTTACTACTATGATCAAAGCGTTTCAGATAGAAGTGGAACGAAAGGATGCATTCGAAGCAGCGAATAGCATTGCAAAGCAAAGTGGTCTGCTCCGAGAGCTGTATGAAGATAAGACCATTGAAGGTTTGAATCGGTATGAAAATGTCCAAGAACTCTTGAATGCAATCAAAGAATATGTGGATAGTGAAGAAAATGAAGATAAAAGTCTGGGTTCTTTTCTTCAGGAAATTGCGTTGCTTACAGATAACGACCGGGATAAGGACACCACTGATGCAGTTACCATGATGACTGTCCACTCCTCAAAAGGGCTGGAGTTCAAACAAGTCTTTGTAGTGGGTATGGAAGAAGATTTATTTCCCTCCCAGATGATGATGCAGAGCAGGGAAGATTTGGAGGAAGAAAGGAGACTATTTTATGTGGCAGCCACTCGGGCAATGCACAAGCTGTATTTCACGTATGCACTGACTAGATATCGCTATGGCAGGCTCCTGAACTGCGAGCCAAGTAGATTTATCGAAGAAGTAGATCCCGATTTTATCAAAGTAAATAAGCGAATGACTACCCAGGATATGTCCGGAGCATTTAGACGGGAAGGACTCCCGGGAAGTTCATCAGCATCTGGTTTTGTTGGCATCAAAAAACGACCTGAAACCAGGGCAGCTTCCACCATGAAAATACATACGCCGAGCGCAGATTTCAAGCCATCAAATACCAATAATCTTCAAGCCGAACAACTGATAGAACACCCTAAATTCGGGTTTGGGAAAGTACAAAAAATTGAAACAGAAGGACTTAATAAAAAAGCAACGATTCAATTCGAGCATTTTGGTGAGAAAACATTATTACTTAGCTTTGCAAAGCTCAGAATTATAGACTAATCATCTGCATCCCTACCAATTGGTAATTTTTTATTACCTTAATAACGCTAAAAAGGATGCGATACGGAGCCTTTAGAACTAGACAAACAAAAACTCATTTTGAAAGAATACGGCAAAAACATCCAACGCCTCGTTGATTATATCACGGGGTTAGAAGATCGTGAGAAGCGCACTCAAAGTGCCTACACAGCGATTGAGATCATCAAACAGTTGAATCCAGATGTCAAACAAGAAAATGACCAAAAACTTTGGGACGACCTTTACATTATGTCGGATTTCAAACTTGACGTAGACGCTCCTTTCCCAATGCCTGAAAAGGAATTACTAGGCAAAAAACCTATGCCAATTGGTTATCCAAAAGGTGAAGTTCGATTCAAGCACTACGGAAGAAATATTGAGAAGCTAATTGAAAATGCCATAGGAATCGAAGATGTGGAAGAGCAAGAGGCGGCTATTATATTTATCGGACAGTTGATGAGAAGTTTTCACTCCACTTGGAACAGAGAAAATTTTGATGACTCGATTATTTTAGATGACATCAAGACCCTTTCTAAAGGCAAACTGAATATTGATGTGGAGAAGGTGAGAGAAAATGGACTCTTTGAATCCAATACTCATAGAGATTTTAAAATCCCTGTAGAGACAGAAAGAACTACTAAAAACAAAAGAACCACACATACCAATAATAAGCGCCGTGCAAATGGCCACAGCAAAAAACGTAGAAATTAATGGGATCATTCCGTGTCAATGGTGGCATCAAACTCAAAGGAGAAATAACTCCCCAAGGAGCCAAAAATGAAGCCCTTCAGATTATTTGCGCTGTACTACTTACTTCTGAAAAAGTAACTCTCCATAAAATACCTAATATCCGAGACGCCAATAAGTTGATTGAACTTCTGGGTGATATGGGTGTGAAGGTGACTAAAGAAGGTCCAGAATCCTATTCGTTTCAGGCTGACCAAGTTAACCTTGGATATTTAGAAACAGAAGATTTTTTGACAAAAGCCTCTGCCTTGAGAGGCTCAGTAATGATTCTTGGTCCTCTTCTATCAAGGTTCGGCACAGGAAAATTATCTAAACCAGGTGGAGACAAAATTGGAAGAAGGAGAATGGACACTCACTTTTTCGGATTTCAAAAGCTGGGTGCAAAATTTCGCTATGATGCAGAAAAAGAAATTTTTCACATAGATGGAAATCATCTAAAAGGTTGCTATATGCTTCTGGATGAAGCATCTGTCACCGGTACTGCCAATATCATCATGGCAGCAGTAATGGCCGAGGGAATCACCACCATCTACAACGCTGCTTGTGAACCTTACCTTCAGCAACTTTGCGATATGCTCAACAGAATGGGTGCAAAGATCTCAGGTGTAGGTTCCAATCTTTTGACAATTGAAGGAGTCAAAAAATTAGGCGGTACAAGTCATAAAATGCTTCCCGATATGATCGAAATCGGATCATTCATCGGATTGGCTGCGATGACCCAATCAGAGATCACCATCAAAGATTGCCAAATAGAAAGATTAGGTATAATTCCTGATATGTTTCGAAGGATGGGAATAAAGTTAGAATTTCGAGGGGATGACATCCATATTCCTGCTCAAAAGCACTATGAGATAGAAACGTTTATTGATGGATCTATCTTAACTGTGGCGGACGCAATCTGGCCTGGTTTCACTCCTGATTTACTAAGTATTGTGTTGGTTACAGCCACTCAGGCGAAAGGCACCGTGCTTGTTCACCAGAAAATGTTTGAAAGTCGTTTGTTCTTTGTAGATAAATTGATTGATATGGGAGCCCAGATTATTCTGTGTGATCCGCACCGAGCCACAGTGATTGGACTGGATAGAAAGACAGAGCTCAGAGGAATACGAATGACATCTCCGGATATCCGTGCAGGTGTGGCGCTTTTGATTGCGGCACTTTCAGCCAAGGGCACTTCAATTATCGATAATATTGAGCAGATTGATCGAGGCTATCAGTTTATTGATGAGAGATTGAGAGCATTGGGAGCAGACATCGAACGAATCTAATAATCAATTTTTGATTATCGTTCTCTTAGAGTATGAAAATACTATCTGCATTACAAAGGATAAACATACAAAGAAGTCCTCCGGAAAATCTACTTCCAGAGGATAACATGCTCTTTTGCAACTCCTATAACTCTTCTTTTTATGTGCAGCCTATTCTACAATTAGAGAATGTGGCAATATTACAAGACACTGTTTTTGATCCCTCTAAGCTTTTTTTTTATTCAAGCTACACCCACACTAGCTCCCTCAGCAAAGCCCAATTTATAAACGGATAGTTCATTGCATGCTGAAAAAAGGGGGAATAATTCCCCAAGGAATTTGGATGAAAGATGAATGGTCTGCAAACTATTTTCACTGGATGACTAATTGCCTTCCACGGCTGTGGATAGGTTTGAAAAGTGGGGATTCGGATCGCGTGATTTCCCCCGAGAGCTATAGGTATCTTAAGTACGTCACTGAGAGTTTGGAAATACTCAACTTACGTCCTTCCTTTTATCATTCAAATGAGAATATTTGGGTAGAAAATCTAATTCTTCCTCCACGAACTGCTTCTTTTCCAAACTTCAACGAAAAATACACTCAACAGACCAGAGAAAATCTTTCCCTAAAAACGTTATCGGCTCCAACGAAAAAAGTTTATGTAAGCAGAAAATTCGCTCCCAAGAGAACCACTCACAATGAGACAGAGGTAGAACTTTTGATGGTGAAAAACGGATTTGAAATCTTGTATATGGAACATCTCAGCTTTCGGGAGCAACTACGACTAATGTCCACTACCAAAGTCTTGGTTTCTCTTCACGGAGCTGCATTAACGAATATGTTATTCATGCAAGTAGGTCAAATTGTGGTGGAATTAAGAAACAGAGGTGATTCCAAAACCCAATGTTATTTTAACCTAGCCTCAGCACTTGGTCAAAAGTACTACTATACCTTAAACACTGCGGGTGTTAACGACTCTATCATGAGCAACTTTACCATTGATTTGACTGCTTTGCAAAAAATAATTGATCAAATAGAAGGATAATTATATAATCAGTTCAATTTCTCATCCCCTACTGGATTATTTTTGGTAAATTCTAATTCTATTTACCCTAATAACCTATGACAAAGACAAAACTCCGTAGCCAGGACTGGTATGGACGAACCGGAAAAGACGGATTCATTTACCGCTCATGGATGAAAAACCAGGGATTCCCGCATCACCTTTTTGAAGGCGACAAACCAGTAATCGGAATTTGCAACACCTGGTCGGAACTTACGCCCTGCAATGCACATTTTAAAGATTTGGCAGAAGCGCTTAAGCGCGGAATTTGGGAAGCAGGTGGGTTTCCGCTCGAATTTCCCGTCATGTCGTTGGGAGAATGTTCTATCAAACCCACCGCAATGCTTTTCAGAAATCTGGCCAGCATGGACGTAGAGGAAAGTATTCGAGCCAATCCTATGGATGGAGTGGTCTTAATGTGCGGATGTGACAAAACCACCCCCGCATTAGTAATGGGGGCAGCTTCTGTGGATCTACCTTCCATTGTGTTATCAGGGGGGCCCATGCTAGTAGGAAGATTTAAAGGCAAAAAAATCGGGACTTCTGATGTGTGGAGATTTGCTGAAGACTTCAAACTTGGAAAAATCACCCAAGAGGAATTTATTGAGGCGGAAGCAGCAATGTCAAGATCTGTTGGACATTGTGCTCCCATGGGAACAGCCTCCACGATGGCCGGAATGGTGGAATCTCTAGGTCTATCTCTACCTGACAATGCGACCATTCCTGCGGCCGACTCCAGAAGAAAAGTGATTGCTCACTTGACCGGAATGAGAATAGTAGAAATGGTTCATGAAAATATAACCATGAGTAAAATTTTGAGCAGAAAAGCTTTGGAAAATTCAATCATGGTCAACGCCGCATTAGGTGGATCTACCAACTTTATTCTTCATCTTACTGCTATTGCCAAGCGAATAGGTGTAGAAGTAGATTTGACAGATTTCGACAAATTCTCAAGCATTATTCCTTTGATCGCCAATGTGCAACCTTCTGGTGAACATTGGGTAGAGGACCTTTTTTATGCCGGTGGATTACCCGCAGTGATGAAAGAAATAGAGAAACATCTTCATCTGGATGCACTGACTGTAAACGGAAAAACGGTAGGAGAAAATATTGAAAAGGCGGCCTGTTACGATCGAAATCTAATCGGCACCCTGGAAAACCCCATTAAACCCGACTCAGGAATTGCAGTGCTTAAAGGAAATCTATGTCCAAATGGCGCAGTGATTAAACCTTCAGCGGCAAGCCCGCATTTACTCGTCCACACTGGGAGAGCAATAGTGTTTGCAGACATCGACGATTATAAGGCTAGAATCGATTTACCAGATCTGGATATTGACGAAAACTCTATAATGGTCATGAAAAACGTAGGCCCAAAAGGGTATCCTGGAATGCCTGAAGTTGGTAACATGGGTTTACCTGAGAAGCTTCTCAGAAAAGGCGTCAAGGATATGGTACGGATTTCAGATGGCCGGATGAGCGGTACAGGATATGGCACCGTAGTGCTTCATGTATCGCCTGAGTCTGCCATTGGAGGTCCATTAGCCTTCGTGCAAACAGGTGATATAATCGAATTGAATGTGCCAGCAAGAACCCTCAATCTGATGATTTCTGATGAAATATATGCTTCACGAAAAGCAGCTTTTAAGCCTTTGATCCTTCCTTACACCAGAGGATACATCAATTTATTTTTGGATAAAGTAAATCAGGCACACGAAGGAGTTGACTTTGATTTTCTCCAGGGAAGTTCGGGTTCCCAAGTAAAACGAGATTCACATTAAACATATATGATTAGATCAAAAACAGCAATCATCACTGGAGCAGGTCAAGGAATCGGTCTTGCCATTGCGGAGAAACTAGCCGCAAACAGTGTCGACCTCATCCTAAATGATATGGATGAAGGGCTCGTTGAACGTGCATGTGCCCGCATTTCCCACATTTATGGAAAGAAAGCGATAGGGATTGTCGGTGATGCGAGTGAACAGGTGGTGATAGATGCCATGATAGATGCTTCGGTGGCTAATTTCGGTTCCGTAGATATCGTGATTGCCAATGCAGGAATCACCCTTTTTGGTAAATTTCTGGAATATAGCAGAGCAGATTTTATGGAAGTGGCGCGAGTAAATCAAGCGGGAAGCTTCTTCCTGACTCAAGCTGCTGCAAAGATCATGAAGAATCAAAATTCTGGCGGTAGTATTTTATTTACGTCCTCAGTTACAGCACATCAAAGTCACGAAAACTTAGCCGCCTATAGCATGAGCAAAGCTGCCTTGGAGATGTTGGCCAAAAATTTGGTCTTGGAACTTGCTCCCTTAAATATCAGAGTTAATACGATCGCTCCTGGAGCCACTGTCACTAACAGAACTATGGAAGATCCAGACTATGAAAAAACATGGTCTAAAATTACACCGCTTGGAAAACCAGCCAATGTAAAAGACATTGCAGAAGCTGCAGCCTTCCTTGTTTCTGATGCTGCCAATCACATCACGGGACAAACACTCGTCATTGATGGTGGCTGGACTAGCATAAGTCCGTCACCATATGCCTGAAAACCATCAAATAACACTCAAAGAACTAAAGCTTTATAAGCAAGCTCTCCCGCCTTGGATTCTTGAAGGTGAAGCTGTTGTATTAAGCTACAAATTCTCCAAAAAATGGGTGGAAGTGTGCGGGCAACTTCCTGAGCATCTAGCTGGCAAATTTGAAGGTGGGCTGGGTTTCATAGTGTTGGTAAATTATCACAAGTCTCCAATTGGACCGTATCGAGAAATCTTATTAATTCCTGGCAAATTCAAAGGAAGCGGCAAGCAGACAATTACCAAAGTCTATGTGAGTTCTGAAACTAGCTCCCAGAATGGACGAGCCAATTGGGGTTTCCCAAAAATAACATTACCCATCAGTTGGAATGATGAGGTGAACAAAACTGTAATCTCTATGATGGATGGAGAAAAGGAAGTGCTCTCTTTTCAGGTCAAATCTGGAGGAATTTCCTTCCCTGTTTCCACAAGCATCCTTCCTATAGATCTTCATCAGCTTTGGGATGGAGTGAATTTTCACATCAAACCTTCTGGAAGTGGAAAAGGAAAGCTGGCGAAAGGTGAATTAATTACACTGGACAGCACATACTTCCCGGATATCAATGGAAAAAAACCGCTGTTTACTATGAAAATAGATCCTTTTAGGATAGAGTTCCCTGTGGCAGATTATGATCTATAATGCGTTTTCTAAAACAAATTTGATAGGTGCAAGGAAGTAAAAAATATAAAAGAAGAACTGGTAAATTCTTAGGTAATGGAAATCGAATATCCTTGAACTCAACTATCGTTTGCCAAACCTGATCTTGTTTGAACAGAAATATAAAGAATCATACTTGAGGCTGGATTTTAACTTACTTTTTGTCCCATCCAAACCAAAAGCGATTTTTTTCACTTGCTTTTGCACCTATCACGTTCTACTTGTTTTTCTTCATAGGATTAGAATTGATATTAAAAAAAAAATCAGGGAGCCTGCAGAAAGAAAATATTCTCTTCCAAACTTTTTCTTAGGATGCTGGTTTTGAATAGTTTATTTAGATTTATTAACATAAACTTACTTCATGATCGAAAAGTGTAAGTTTAAAAGATGGTTAAAAGACCATTTTCATAGAAATAGATTTTCACAAAAAAAACCAACCATATGAAAAGTTTTAGTATTGCCCTTCTTATTCTTTTATCGATAACAGCATGTCAGACCAAGGAGACAAAGCCTGACACGTTACCCTTGAAAGTCGCCAGAGCTTATGGTTTTGATGATTTTGAAAAGGTTAACTCCATCGCCTATACCTGGAATGTACAGGTTGACTCAGCGACAGTATCTACCAGAGACTGGAAATGGAACGTAAAAGATCGTTCGGTGTATTACGCTACTCCCGACACAAGTTACACCTATAGCTTGGATATGCCTTCAGATTCTCTTCCCGATGCAGATAAAGGATTTATTAATGATAAATACTGGATGATGTATCCTTTCCAACTTGGGTGGGACACTGGTTATCAATATGAAACAGAAGAAAGTGTAGCCTCTCCAATTGCGGGAACAAATTCAACAAAACTCACTATTGTGTATGGTGACGAGAATGGATATACGCCTGGCGATGCCTATGATTTGTATCTAGATGAGAATAACATGATTCTTGAATGGGTTTTCCGTAGAGGGAATGGCGCAGATGGCAGTCCATTTACCTGGGAAAATGTAGAGCAATTTGGACCGATCAAAATGGCAACCTCTCACTCAAATCAAGCAGGTCAGAAGTTTATCTGGTTTTCAAATATAAAGGTAGATTGATCGAATTGAGCAGCTAATGACGAGCCGTTTGTATCCCGCAAACGGCTTTTTTATTAAAGCCCCATGGCTTCAATAATCCTAAATTTCTAATTTTCAAAATGAAATCACAAAGACGAAACTTCATCAAAAAATCGGGTATTCTCATTAGCGCGGGATTGATAGCTCGTCCATTGTTTTCCTTTTCATCCCCTGTAAAAAAAATCACGGTAGGTGAGATTATGGATTTATTTATTTCTCAAGTGCCTGGCGGAAGAAAGAAGCAAACCGTAGACACTCTCAAATCAGGGTCTGGTGACCAGCAGGTATCCGGAATTGTAACCACAATGTTTGCCACAATTTCAGTGATCCGCAAATCTATTGAGCTAAAAGCTAATTTTATTATTGCACATGAACCCACTTTCTACAATCACTTGGATGAAACAGAATGGTTAGCAGCTGACCCTATTTATCAATTCAAAAGGAGGCTTCTGGAGGAAAATGGAATTGCAGTTTGGAGGAATCACGATTATGTACATTCTCTTTCCAAGGACGGAGTAGTTGAAGGTGTGATTGAGCAGCTCGTCTGGGAAAAATATTACCAGAGAAAATCCATAGTAATGTTGCCGGAGACCTCGCTGGGAGAGCTGATATCGCATGTCAAGGAAAAAATGAATATTCCAGCCATTCGATATGTAGGAGATCTTTCACAAAAAGCAATCAAAATTCTGCTTTTGCCAGGAGCTATCGGAGGCAAAAGACAGATTGAACTGCTGATGCAGGAAAAGCCAGATGTGCTAATCTGCGGAGAAAGTCCAGAATGGGAAACTCCAGAGTATATTAGAAATGCAAATGAAATGGGTGAAAAATTAGCAATGATAGTTCTTGGTCATTCTGCCAGCGAAGAGGCCGGTTCAGAATTCTTGGCAGAATGGGTCAAAACAAACGTTCCAGGCATGCCGGTATATCATATTCCTTCTGGAAACTCACTATCTATAGAATAAAAAGAGTTCGTATTTCCCACTATCAAAGCCAGGTCTTTTTTTAGAATTCTGAGCAAAAATTACCCACCGATTGGTAGAGATTTTTTACCAAAATAAAGTCTTTCATTTCTATTATATTTGAGTTTGGCAAGCACATGAACACCAAAATTTATTTATTCCCACATGGAAAAAGCTCCCATAAAGATTCTGCTGGCAGATGATGATAGAGATGACCGATATTTCTTCGAGCTTTCCCTATCGAAATTACCAATTAAGACTAGTCTGACTATGTTTTCAAATGGAGTGGAGTTGATGAATCAGTTGTTAAATATTAATTATTCCCCTCCAGATATAATTTTCCTTGACCTCAATATGCCTTTAAAATCCGGCTTTGAATGTCTTTCAGAAATTATGGCTTTGGACAGGTTCAAGTCACTCCCAATTATTATTTATTCTACTTCTATGGATCAAAAAGTAGTCGACTCACTTTTTGAGAAGGGTGCATTTCATTTCATCAGAAAACCCGGGGAATATTCTAAGTTGAAAGAATTAATTTTTGCAGGAATTAAAAATCTGATTCAGAGGCCTCAAAGGTCTTCAAAAGAAGATTTCGTGATAAATCACGTGTAATAGTTATGATAGATCAAAATTCTGCTCCTGCTTATCTCCCAGACGGAAGCGGTGAATTAGGAAGACTTATTCGTGAAAAAAATTGGGTTCATAATTCTGTAGGTAGTCAATCTGAATGGCCTCAAAGTTTGAAGACCTCTTTAGACATCGTTCTTCAATCCAAGTTTCCAATGGTTCTATTTTGGGGTTCTGAATTGATTTGCTTTTACAACGATGCTTTTAGGCCATCCTTAGGAACAGATGGAAAGCATCCTTTTATATTGGGTATTCCTGCAAAAGAAGCCTGGGCTGAAACTTGGCATATTATGGGCCCTTTGCTTTCAGAGGTCATGAATGGCAAAGGAGCGATTTGGTTCGAAGATCTATTAGTGCCAAACTATAGAAATGGGAAAATAGAACAAGTCAATTGGACGTTTAGCTACAACCCGGTTAAAGATGATGAAGGTCAAATCGGTGGAGTGATAGTTCACTGCATGGAGACTACGCAAAAAGTACAACTGCATAAAAAGCTTGAAGAAAATGAACGCCGCTTAAGGCTGATTCTAAACCAAGCTCCTGCTGCCATGGCCATCTTTAAAGGACCTAATTTCGTAACAGAAATCGCAAATAATAAGTCCTTAGAGGTCTGGGGGAAAACATCCGAAGAAGTATTAGGTCGACCAATAATTGACGTTTTGCCAGAGTTAAAGAGTCAGGGAATATGGGAGCTTCTAGATAGAGTATATCGGACTGGTAAGACTTTTTCTGCTTCAGAATTACCCGTACAATTCTTGAGAAATGGAAAATTGGAAACTCTCTATATCAATTTTAGTTATGACGCGCTTTATAATGACAAAGGGGAAATAGATGGAATCATAACCATCGGCTATGATGTCACTGAACAGGTTATATTTCATAAAAAGAACCAAGCGAACGAAGAAAAGCTTAGACTAGTCATCGAAGCCAGTGAAATTGGAACATATGAATATGATATCAAGAACAAAAACATAGAGGGTTCACCAAAATTCCATTCAATCTTTGGCCTTCAGGATGCTGATACGATTGACCACTACCGGTACCTTCATACCATTCATCCAAAGGATATTTCAATAAGAGACCAGGCAATCAAAAATGCCTTCCAATCAAGTCAGCTCGAATATGTCAGTCGTCTATTATTTCCTGATCAATCGATTAAATGGATTGAAGTAAAAGGAAAAGTCTTTTATGATCAAGACAAAAAACCTGACAAATTACTAGGGACTGTTCGAGATATTACAGCTGACAAAGTAAACCAGCAGAGCTTAGAAGAAAGTGAGCAGAAATTCAGGTTATTGGCAGATTCACTTCCTCAGCAAATATGGACTGCAGATATAGAGGGAACTCTGAATTATTTCAATCAGACTGTTTATGATTTCTCTGGGTTTACTAGAGATAGGCTAGCTAAAGAAGGTTGGATATCAATTGTTCATCCTGATAATCGGGAAGGAAATATTATTGAGTGGATGAAATCCATAATGTCCGGAAAGGATTTCCTTTTTGAACATAGGTTCATGAAGCACGATGGTACTTATAGATGGCAACTCAGTCGCGCAAAACCTCAACTAAGTGATGACGGGGAAATTCAGCGCTGGGTAGGTTCTAGTACTGATATTCATGATCAAAAAGAGTTTACTAAGGAACTTGAGCACTTAGTCATTGAGCGGACTAACGAGCTTAATCAGAATGTGAAAGATTTGGCTAATATGAATAAAGAGCTTCAGTCATTCGCCTATATCTCAAGCCACGATTTGCAAGAACCATTGCGCAAAATTCAGATGTTTTCTACTTTATTGATGGAAGACGAGTTAGAAAATCTTTCTGATAAAGGCAAAGAGCATTTTAAAAGAATGCAAAAAGCTGCTAAAAGAATGCAAATCTTAATCAATGATTTGTTGGCTTATTCAAGGTCAACGGTAGCCGAACGCAAATTCGAATTAACCGATCTCAATAAAATAGTGGAAGAGGTTAAGGCTGATTTGAAAGAAGAAATTGTGCAGCATAAAGCTTCGGTACAGGTAAATACTTTGTGTAAACTAAATATTATTCCATTTCAATTCCGTCAACTCCTACAAAATTTAATAAGCAATTCTCTGAAGTTCTCTACTAATGACCGCCAGTCGAAGATCTTTATAGATGGGAAGAAAGGGTTGGGAAGTGAGTTTGATTACGATCGGCTGGAACCTAATTGCAATTATTGTCATATTCAAGTATCTGATAATGGGATCGGATTTGAACAGCAATATGCGGATCGCATATTCGAATTGTTTCAGCGGCTTCATGGGAAGGAAAAATACCAAGGTACTGGGATAGGTTTAGCTATTGTAAAGAAGATAGTGGAAAATCACAATGGCTTTATCACTGCCAAAGGCCAGCTTGACAAGGGAGCTACATTTGATATTTATATTCCTGAAAACTAATTTTATTTTATCTACCCAACAGACTTTTCCCGCCTAAACATAAGTATGGCAAAAAAGAAAAAGAAACCCTGGAAATGGCTATATATTTCTATTATACTAGTTGGGATAATTGCTATTTGGCTGGTTGCGAAATTTTATATTTCAGTAAACTCATTGTCTTACTATGGTGGGCCAACTAAATCTCGAACTGAAAGCCTGAAATTTGATCTGATTTTCAGGAATCATCCAGACGCACTTTTAGGAATAGATGTATCCCATTATCAGGGAGCTATCAACTGGAAAAATCTCAGTCTACAAATCAAAAATCGTCCAATCAGCTTTATGATTTTAAGAGCTACAATGGGAGATAACAATGATAAATTATTTAAAAAAAACTGGCTAGAGGCTGGCAAATTGCCAATTAGAAAAGGCGCCTATCATTATTATAGGCCTAATGAAAACAGTACTAAGCAGGCTGAGATGTTCATTAAAGCAGTAGAATTGCGTCCGGGAGATCTTCCGCCTATTCTCGATATAGAAAGACACTCCACTATCCAGACACGAGACAGATTGAGAGAAGGTGTGAGAAACTGGCTGAAAATCGTAGAAGCACATTATGGAGTAAAACCTATGCTCTATACGGGAGACAATTATTTCAAGCATGTTTTCTTGGGCGAAGGTTTTGAAGACTACCCGCTTTGGGTGGCAAATTACAATCATATACAACAGCCTGAAAGTGACTATTGGGTGATGTGGCAATTCTCTGAAAAGGGAATACTTCCAGGGATTTCCAATAAAGTAGATCTAAACATAATTAGAGGAGGTAGTAAGACGTTGGAAAACCTACTCATAAAATAACATAGGTTGGTTATAGGTATTAGAAGTCAACATCCCTCAGGATTTACAGGGAACATTTGGACTCTTTTATGCTGTAAATGTCCAAGCTTAACCAAGGCTATTAATATTAACTTCTTCAATGTATCTGACCAGAATTATATATTTAGCACCATCGTATAGTGTATTTAAACTAGTTTCATTTATTTTCCGGCTATGAAAAACCTCCTTCTAGTTACCTTATTCCTACTTGCAACTTCAGCTCTTTTTGCGCAAAGCCTTTCCAAACAAGAACAGCAACTCATTCAGGAGATTGACAAAAACTATCAATCTACACTTTCACTGCTGGAAGAAGTAGTGAATATTAATTCTGGATCCTTAAATATAGAAGGTGTTAGGGAAGTCAGTCGTTTCTTCGAGAAGGAATTTAAAAAAATCGGTTTTGAGACAGAATGGATGGCATTGCCAGCTAGTACAAATCGGGCAGGTCACTTTATCGCAACCAGAAAAGGGAGCAAAGGGAAAAAACTCTTTCTTATCGGACACTTGGATACAGTTTTTGAGAAAGACATGCCTTTTACTCCCTACACAGTTCTTAATGATTCCACGGCTACAGGTCAGGGGTTAAATGATATGAAAGGTGGCGACATGATGATTTTTGCAAGTTTGAAAGCGCTGAATGACTTGGGATACCTGGAAGATAGAACCATCACCGTTTATTTTACAGGAGACGAAGAGAGCTCCGCCGATGAGGAAATTTCTCGCAGGGACTTTATAGAAAGATCAAAAAAGCATGACATTGCTTTAGGGTACGAAACTGCGCAGGGATTCAATACAGTGACAGTGGCACGAAGAGGAAGTAGCGGTTGGAACTTGAAAACTAGCGGAAAGCAGTCGCACTCCAGTGGGGTATTCAAAGAATCAGTCGGCTATGGTGCTATCTACGAAGCAGCAAGGATATTAACTGAATTTCGAGAAGAGCTATCTGGAGAGCAATATTTAACCTTCAATCCTGGTCAGATTATCGGAGGTTCTGATATCAGTTATGATGATATTTCCGGAAAAGGTGAGGCACTCGGCAAAACAAATATTGTAGCCAGAGAAGCGTTTGTGACTGGTGATTTAAGATTCTTAGGAGAAGAGCAAAAGATAAAAGCCCGGGAGAAAATGCAGGTAATAGTGGATAGGAATCTTAATCAAACTGATGCAGAGATAACTTTTTCAGATGGACTGCCATCGATGATTCCAACGGAAGGCAATTATGCACTTGCCGGGCAACTCAACGAACTGAGTAAGGATATGGGTTTTGGAGAAGTGAAGCCTGGCGATCCTGGAAGTCGTGGTGCTGGTGATATTTCTATTGTGTCTGAATATCTAGATTGTCTAGATGGCTTAGGTGCATCGGGTACGGGAGCTCATGCTCCCGGAGAGACAATCAACTTAAAAGAATATCCTGATTTGATCAAAAGAAGCACCCTATTAATTTATCGCCTGATCAGATAAAGTGATTCTATTTTCAATTAAGCCATTATCATCGCTTATACATGACCTCAATATGGTCGCCTTTTCTCGGACATTAACTAGGAGATGGCTCAGCTTATTAGAGCATTGGTCTGTATAGAAAACCAGAGAATATAAGCTCTGGATAACCAATGAAAAAAAATTACTTGAGAGATTTTACTTAAAATCAACAGGGAGTCAACGAGAAGTTGAATAGAAAAAAGTTCTCATTCGCTAGAGTAAGCTGTGTGATAGTAAATGAATTCTAAAAAAAAGGTCATTGTCAAATAAACTTTAAGAAATGAGATTGCAAGGAAAAACAGCCATTATAACCGGAGCCACAAGTGGTATGGGCAAAGCGATGGCAGAACGATTTGTCAGCGAGGGAGCGTCCGTGATTTTAAGCGGTCGTGATGAGATTAAAGGAAAGGAATTAGAAAAAAATTTGGTTGAAATGGGTGGAAAGGCAGTATTTATTGCCGGGGATATTACTCAAATAGCTATGAATGAAACACTCGTCAGCGAGGTGATTCACAATTTCGGCAAACTGGATATCGTGGTCACAAATGCAGGCAAGTTAGGCTTAGGATCGGTCACGGATATTTCCTTTGAGGAATGGAATGAAACCATTGGCACCAATTTGAACTCAGTATTTTACCTGAGTCGATTTGCAATTCCTGAGATGCAGAAAAATGGGGGTGGAGTCATCCTTGCGAACAGTTCGATTGCAGCATTTAAAACCTTCCCCAATCATGCAGCCTATTGCGCAAGCAAAGCAGCGTTGGTTGCGTTGGTGAAAGCGATGGCATTGGATTATGGACCCACTATCCGTATAAATGCAATTTGTCCTGGCCCAGTGGATACACCATTTATATGGGACTCAGCCAAAGCATTCGATAAACCTGACACTATTGTGCAGCAAACAGCCAATAACACATTGATGAAACGTCTTGGGAATCCGGCAGATATTGCTTCGCTGGCCTTGTTTTTAGTTTCCGACGAAGCATCCTGGATTACCGGTTCGGCATACACCATTGATGGAGGAATACTAGTGAAGTGAGTAGTATAGCCTGTTTAAAGCTGCTTTTTTACTATCAATTCCTTCACGATGCTTGTGCGGGTCTGTGACGAATGTCATATTAAATTAGAACCACACGGGAGATGGAAAAGGAACTATGAATCAAAAAACTACGCGAAAACAATTCTTTAAAAGGTATCAGTAGCTAGTTTGGCTATTTTTGCTCTTAGATTGTGTGATTGATCTTTCCTTTCATACTCAAAACTCCCAATGAAAAAAGTAATTCTTTTATCTCTTTTACTGACTGTGACCTCAGCAGCCTTTTCCCAAAGACAATCAGAATCAGGCATCAAAAATAATGTCAATCTCTTTAATGGGAAAAATCTCGATGGCTGGTACACTTTTGTGCAAAATCGAGGACGTGACATTGATCCGAAAAATGTCTTCACGGTTCAAGATGGGATGATCCGGATTTCTGGTGAGGAATGGGGAGGGATCACTTCCAGTCAGGAATTTAAGAATTATCGTCTCATAGTTGAGTTCAAGTGGGGCGGAAAAACTTTTACTCCCAGGTTGGAAAATGCCCGAGATTCTGGAATTCTGTTGCATTCTGTGGGTGCGGATGGAGCGTCAGATGGAATCTGGATGCACTCCATTGAGTGCCAGCTGATAGAAGGCGGGACCGGCGATTTTATTGTGGTAGGTGACGGAAGTAAAGATTTCAGCATCACCAGTCCGGTGTCTCCAATAAAGCAGGGTAGTTCTTATATTTTTCAACCCGACGGTCAACTCGCAACTATTAATTCTGGCCGGATCAATTGGTATGGCCGAGATTCAAATTGGAAAGATGTGATTGACTTCCGTGGTTCTCAAGACGTGGAGAAGCGAGTGGGCGAGTGGAATAAAGTAGAGTGTGTAGTTGAGGAAGATGAGATCACTATTTACTTGAATGGAATATTGGTGAATCATGCTTACAATGTAAAACCAAGTAAAGGTCGCATTCAAATTCAATCAGAAGGTGCGGAGATATTTTTCAGAAAAGTGGAACTGAAACCGCTGGCAAAGAAATAATACGCGAGACGAAAGCGATTAAAACGGCTAAAAAGCCATTGCAGCTACACGGAATGGTAAATTCCGAGCGGCGCTGCTCTTCGAGCAGCATATTACTTCACCACCATAGAACCCTCACTTGGCTCATAGCCTATCCGATGTGCAAGCACATACAATGAATCTCCAGTGCTCATTTCAAAGGGAAATTGATAAACAGACCAAACATCAGACGCACTTTTCTTGAAGCCGACTGAAGCACTTTTTGTAGTAGAGGAAAGCGAAACTTTCCCATCTTCAAAGCCGACTTCCACTGACTCAGTGATCGGAGCAGTCTCCGCTCCATTCCACCATTTGTACACCATTTCCATTTCAGGGATTGCTCCAAAGTCTCCAAAATCATCTATCCATTTCAGATGAGCTTTGCGCAGCTCAGAGAGCTTGTCTGCATAGTCCGAATTTCCTGCCAGATTGTTAAACTCATAAGGATCTGACTGGGTATCATAAAGCTCTTCCTCTGGCTTGGTCTGATCAAACCACCTTTCTTGATTTTTATCCAACATACCCTTTTTGTGTAGCTCGAGTAAATGCACCATCAGTGGGTTATTCAGTCTGTATGCAATATTCTGATAGTTGGGTTTATCAGTCAAGTAATTGCGGATATATTTGAACCTTCCGTCAGAGACGGCACGAACCCTTTCTACTTCGGAATCCATGCGATCCCTTGCCGCATAGATAAATTTTCTCGGTGTTCCTTTTTGTTTGCCCAAGAACGCTTGTCCCTGCATAGTAGCAGGAACTTCCACCCCAGCTAATGAAAGAACGGTAGGTCCAAAATCAACGAAACTCACCAATTGATTATCAACCGTCCCAGGCGAGATAAAAGCAGCCTCTATGATTAAAGGAACTCGAAGTCCTCTATCATAAAGCTCTCTTTTGTAATAAGGCATTCCATCCCCATGATCTGAATAATAAAAGATAACTGTATCCATCCGACCAACCCCATATTGCGAGTGGTTTCCTGAATGCTTAAAGTTGCAGGATGAAAAAGACAACCAACGAAGCGTATTATTCCCTCTATTGTAAGTGGCAGGAATCCGGTCAGAGCAA
>Ga0307486_1000916_pt1 | contig 24715 bp, 21 predicted proteins | sample CBIW02metaG_FD_203663 | JGI IMG/M metagenome (GOLD analysis project Ga0307486, IMG submission 203663) | Sea-ice brine microbial communities from Beaufort Sea near Barrow, Alaska, United States - CBIW 0.2 | ecosystem: Environmental > Aquatic > Marine > Coastal | place: USA: Alaska | collected...
GCGCGACCGTAAAAGGCCGTGGCTCTCTGGCCGAGGGGAAAGATTTTATCCTCGCGGCAGAACCAGCTGTTGCCCAGAAACTTGAGGCAGTATTAGTGCAGCTGCAAGCGTGAGTTAAGCCACGTGAAGTGGGGTTGGCGATAAGACCACTTGCACGCTAGCCTTTATGAATCTGTTACCTGCGCGCCGCCCGTGCGCGCGTAGACAAATTCCCGAATTATGCATTCACACCTAGCAGGTGAATTGAGTGAAGGAGAAGAATGCCACTGACGAGCGCGTGCGCCGCAGTGGCATTCACCACCCGCAAAATAGGGCTCGTGACATGAGCCTCGACACTGAACCCGCACAGCGCATAGCGGCGGGGAATGACATCCCTGTGACGCGCAGGCAATTGCGTGAGCGCGAACGATCAGCACAAACCGCGACGACGCCTCCGGTTGAGGCGACGCAAGTTTCCGTTCTCGCTGAGCTGTTCACCCCACACTCCGTGTCGCCAACGGCTATCGATTCGACCGACATTGCGACGGTCGCCCCAGAGGTGACTGCTCTGACCCCCGACGTGACAGCCTTGGGGTCACCTGTGATCGATCGCCCGGCGACGGTCGAAATTGACGTTATTCTTCCGAGTAGACGCTCACTTCGGACGCAGGAGGTTGCAACTCCACCTCGTGCTCGTCCTGCGCGCACGTCCAAGGTCAAGTCGAAGCGAATTCGAGTGACTTCTGCGGAGCTCGCCCCGAGTGGCCCACCGCGTCGTAGAGCGAAGGCTCTCGCATCCAAGGCGTTTTCAGGTGTTGCAATGTTGTTCGCGGCCGTGATTCTGGTTGGGCTCTCGGTGCCATCAAACGTGTTTGATAATGGTGATGCAATGGCGGCAGTCGCCGCGCCCGCACCAGACTCCGCAAATCTTTTCGTCGACTCCCGCCAGACGCAGTCTTTGGCGGTCTCCGATGAGGTTGTCAATGTCGTCGGCAGGCAAGACGGACTCAAGGTCATCTCCTCTGTCGAAGTGCTTGCCCTCAAATTCGCGGGAATTGGCTATGAGTTTTACTCCAACGAAGGACCCATTCGTTGGCCGTTCCCGTACGAGGTGCCTACCACCGATAAGTTCGGAGACCGCATCGGTGGGTTCCACAAGGGAACAGACTTTGCTGCACGCGCAGGTGTCCCCATTTACGCGATTGCTGATGGTGTTGTCACGTTGGTGCAGGCGGACAACACTGGTTACGGCTACTACGTGAGGATCAGCCACGAGATCAACGGCCAGCAGGTTGAGAGTCTCTACGCTCACATGACGTCTAACTCGAGCCCGCTCGCGGTTGGTGACGAAGTCAAGGTTGGCGATCTCGTAGGGCTTGTGGGTGACACTGGTCGCTCCTACGGTGCACATCTGCACCTCGAAATTCATCTCGATGAGGTTCCCGTTGACTCGTTCGCGTGGCTCACCGCGAACACCTCAAACTAATCTCCAACAACCGCCAGATTTCGCCCAAAACCGTACTTTAGGGCCTTAAACGGGTGCTAGTCTCTTACGGTGCCAATTGCGCATTATGCGTATTTGTGTGCCCCCTTAGCTCATTGGTAGAGCACTTCCTTGGTAAGGAAGAGGTAATGGGTCCGATTCCCATAGGGGGCTCGGTCATCCGGTAATCGGGTGCCGTGGCTGAGTAGCTCAGTTGGTGAGAGCGCACGACTCATAATCGTGAGGTCGCGGGTTCGAATCCCGCCTCAGCTACAACTGGCCCTTTCATTCTTTGAAAGTGTGCTTTTCATTTTATTGATCGAACGTGAGCGTTTTGGCGAAGTTCCTACGTTCGCGGCCGCGATCGCGCACACTCATGGCCGCTGACCGCCGCGGCGTTCTCGTTAACGACGATTCAGCCTGCTTTTGGGCAGGCTGAATCGGTTCGGTGAAGCGGTATCAGTGTCGGTTTTTGGGGCCGGCTATTCTGGTGGCGCTGTGCCCTGAGAATTGGCCAGTCGGGCCAAAGGCTGTGCGCGCTCGTCCTTTCGGCGACGGGTGCGAACTGGTTGCTCGACAGCCTTATCTCTGAGCTTCAGGATGAATGTGGCTATTGCGCGCAAGTTAAATGAGGCGATGGCGAGGGCTGTGACGAGGTAGTTCGAGCTAAACCCTCGGCCGGAGCGCTTCTTGGGGTTTCCAAGGTCTTCCTGGTTGGAGTCCTTGAATCGAGAGTTGGAAGCTTCGACGAGATTGCGCATGCCGTAGTAGCTGGCCCACTCTTCGCTCTTGTAGGCGAACCGTTGCAGGTGCTTGAGCGGCTGGAGGCGACGCGACTTACCCCCGGGCTTCTCGGACTTGACGACTGTCTCCGGAATCATCAACGGAATCATGGTGCTGTTCTTGCCGTTGAGTGGAGCGTGCGGCACGGGGGACCCGGTTGGATAGGTGAACCGTTGGTAGCCGTCAAGGTCGGGGCGTCCCTTGGCAATCATTCGGTATGCACCGCGGTTTTTCACGAGTGCAAGAAGCGTTGCGTGTTTGTCCCTGTAGTCGGACTTCTCGATGGTGGACCGTGTGGCAACCAGCTCGGCGAGGTTTTTGGCTGCGTTGATGAGCTTTTCAGGCATGCTGCGCACATGCCAGTTTCCGTCTACGAGGATGAGGTCTTCGTAGTGCCCTTGCAGTCCGAGGTCGACGGCCTTGTAGTCGATGACGAGTTCGACGCCGGCTTTGCGGGCGGGAATGTGGAACGTTTCGACGCGACTGTTGTTGTATGCGCGGTCGGCCATGACGAGAAAACGGTCGAGGTCGAAGGCGGCCTTGTGCCGCTCGATGAGCTTCATCCCGTGGCCGACGAGCATGCCTGGCTTGTGGAAGCCGATTGCCGTGACGACCGATGGGGACAGCTCGCTTTCGTGGGGGCGATTCCAGACCGTTGTTGAGGTTTCGACTTCGTAGCCCGCGATATCCGTTGAGGCGCCTTTGCCGTCGTGGTCACCGCCGCGACGATAGCGGCCGGAGAAGGGGTCGGGGTTGCACCGCTTCAGGTTGGGGTCGGTGGGGTTTTGCCCACCCCGCACGGGGATAAGACTGGCGTCGATTGCGCAGTTGCCTTGATAGCGGCGAATAAACTCCTCGGGCATCGTTTGCACTGACGCGAGCACGAGTTGGTTACACAACCAGTCGATGCGAGCGAGGTTCCGTTCGTGCTCGGGTTTGCCGAGTCCTCTGGTGATGTGGGCGAGTCGAACGGCGTAGTCCTGGGCCCCCATCTTTCCGTCGAGGGGGAGGGGGTATGGGTCGATGTGGCTGATTATTTGTTTGAGCCCGCGCCAGAATCGGTGATACCAGTCGCTCTTGTCGGACGGCATGTTCGGAATTCCGAGAAGCTCGAAGTGCTTCGCTCCGAATCTGCGATGGAGGGTATTGGCGATGTCTAGGTAGACCACGCCTCGACCCATCTGGATGTGCAACAGCATGATGGGCAGGATGGCAGACAGGGGAATGACGCGTTTGCGTCCCGCCATCGAAGTGCGACCTTCCCGCTCCCACAGCGCAATTTTGTTGTTGATGCCAGAGCGCTCGATGAGCGCGATGGCATTGCGCAGGTACGCCAAGGACACTGGGCCAAGGGCGTATTCGTCGTCGCGTTCCTCGGAGGTCATTCCGAACGTGGCCACCATCCGCTGCTCGAACCGAATGGTGGCATCATCGTGGCCAGAATTATTCCTACTCAAAGGCGCTCGCCTCCTCGCAGCATGGCGCGGTGCTCGGCCATCGGAGCTGCTTCGACGTATGCGAGGTACTGGTCGAGGTTTTCGAACCGAGCCATGCCGCCCGCGCGAAGTAGTTCCTTTATCGGGGTGCCCATCGCGAGATGGGTAGTAATCCACGTGGCGCGGAGCCGTGTGAGTGCAGGGACGATGCCCATGGTGCGTGACATGAACTCACTCACCATGTTGTTTCCACTAGGCGAACGCGACCCGCCCCACAGCAATTCGGCGTCGGGGTACCCGTCAAGTACAAGCGCTGCCCAATCTTCCCAGTCGCGAAGCATGGGCACAGTGCGCTCGTTTCTGCCGCGAACGCGGACCAGCACTCCGTCTTCGTCGATTTTGACGTCAGCGCGGCGAAGTGTGCGCAGCTCACCAGGTTGGAGACCGGCGCCGGCGCAAAACGTTACGACCAGCTTGGCGCGATGACGCGAAAGTGCAGTCTTCTGCCCCAGAGCCCAAAGGGAGTGTGCCTTCATCCTGGCCGGCGTGTATGGCGCTTGTATCGTCCGTTTGTGCATTGGCGTCATCTTTGGCTTGGGGCTGGGGAGCACGACAGCCGAAATTGCCAATAGAACTGAACGGTAAGAGCTGCCTGTTCCCTCACTCTTGAATACCGTGCTGCAATAACGGTCAATCAGGGTTGGCGCAAAAATAAGTTCAGCTCGGAGCTCAAGGCCGTGCTCTTCGACGCACCACATCACGAACGGTGCTGCGACGCTCATAAGCCTTCCTGAGTCGCGGTTGCCTGCCAGCGCGGTGCTGATGACGGCCTCCATGACGAAAGTGCGTGCTTCGCCCCACGCAGGCTGGTGCTGATTCGGTTTGTAGCGCCTAACCATCTGTGCCACGACCTCGGCTCCAGGGAGTGGCTGGACGTTGAGCGTCAAGGTTGTCGCGGGCGTCTGTTTCGTGGCGGGGGTACTGAGTTGTGTAGTCATATACACGTCTATGCGACGAGTAATTGCCCGGGTCGGGGTTTTCCTGAGTGATGTTGTTCGCACGCGTCTCGGCGAATTGTCCGCACAGCATCTTGTCGCAGCAATTCATGCGAACGATCACCTCCCCAAAGTAATTCAATGTCAGTAACTACAGCCACTAACTATCGCAACTACCACCGACATTGCCGCTACGCTCGAACCATGAGTCCTCGCCCCACGCGTGCCCTTCCGACCGATTTGTGTGTGGACTGGCCCGAGAGGCTTTCGGCAGACCCGATTGCAGAGAGGGCCAGACAGCTCGCGCTGAACCTTCGAGAAGCAATAGGCCAACGCAGCGTTCGCGAGATCGCGTCGATCACGGGGGTTGACCGAGCCACGATCGGGGCGGTGCTGCAAGGAAAGTCCTGCCCGGACATAGTCACTTTGGCCAAGCTAGAGCAAGAGCTGGGTTCCCTCTGGCCCTTGTAGTCGCGGTCGTAAACATCCCGACATGTGGCTGACTACGTCGCTTCCAGTTGAGGGGCCTATTGTCGCCGCTGGCGACTTCGTGTCAGGATCGACTGTGACCGCACCTAGCCACGATGAGATCGCCGCCGCTCGCACCACCGCCGGGGGCTGGACCCGAAGCACTTTAGCGTCAGGGGGAGTTTGCTGGCCTCCGCCCAAAGGCTGGCGCGCGCGACTGGTCGACGACTACGAGCGAGCGAGCGGTGCTCTCTACAACTTGGCATCGACTCGCCTTACTGACGTTCGCAAAAGCGAACCATAGCGAACCCAGAAACCAAGTCCGCTGGCGCTGCCCGTCGTGCGGGCCTATTCGACTCCTGGAGGGCAATTGTCCCGCACGTACAAGGTCCATAATCTGCGCAGGTTTGATCGAAACATCTTCGCGACTGGCCTGCCATATGCGGACCGCGTATTGGAGACCGTGCCCTTCTGTTGGATGTGTCCGGCGGTGAGTGGCAGTCCCACACGAGAGCACGTATTTGCTCTAAGCCTCTTGCGCGAATTTCCGCGCGAACTAACCATCGTTTCACCTATTCGCTACACTTCACCTGCCCTCGGCTCGCTAGTAGCAAGCAGTCGTGGCGAGTTTCCTGCCACTGCGCTCGTCGCTGGCGCCGTTTGTGCGACGTGTAATAACGGCTGGATGTCGCAGTTGGAAATGGATGCACGGCCCTACTTGCTCGACAAGGTGGCGACTGTGGAGGGGGCCGCGATCACCACACTTGCGAAGTGGCTCGCAAAAACGGCCATCGTAATCAATGTCTCTCAGCCCTATCGGCTGCTTTGGTCCAGCGATCGGCGACATCAGGTACAGACACGCGTGCCAGACAACCTCGCTATTTCGTTGTACCGCGTGCCTGAACCTGATCTTAACTGGGCACAAGGCGCTTCAACCAGCGTCATGCTGCACCACCCCGATCTCGACGCGGTTAAGGTTGGCGCCCTGACCTCCAATCTCACGCACCTTTGCCGCATTCAGATTGGGACCCTTGTTGGCGTAGTGGTCGCGTTCCCGTGGCAACTGGCCGCAAGCACTTTGCTCATGCCCGGTCAATTGCTCTGGTCGCGCGGCACTGGTTTTGAGGTCGACCTGAGCGCACTTCCCGTCATGGACGAGCCATTTGGCGAACCTCCACAATTCAACGTGGTGACGAATGCGTTCTGGAAGGGTAATTGAGCGCCTGGGGTTACGGTTACTCGCGCGCGACCACAGCGCGTGAAAACGGAAACTTAAGTTTCTGGATGAGTTGGCACGCAAGTGACATAACGGCTCTTATCGGGCGCCTCTATTCGTTGCACACGCGAAGTTCGGCATTCATCGGGCGGCGAATTTCGGAGCGGTTCTGCAGATTGTCCAGCAGAGTTTGGCGAGATTTCTCCTGTCCGTCCTCTTCAAGGTCCTAGAGCCGATTCATGGAAGTCGGTTTCTAGAGACTCTCGCGATTGGTGTGCATCAACCAACCGGGCAATCCACTCTGCTGCGAGATCAGCTTATTTTTACGATCCAGCGTCAGTTCGTCGTATGTCATGGCTGGGAAGGTCGCCCGACCGTTCTGGTGGACCCACCGTTGAGAGCGCAAATTCACGTCGCGCAAAGAGAGCGCTGCCGCCTACACGCTGAATCGCCTCGGTGATGCGGTAGGGGTCTTCGGGTTTGCACTGGTTGGCCTGGTGCGCCTCTGCAGCGAGCCAGCTCTCCTTGAAGTCGCGGCTGGAGCATTCGGAGGCGAGGTCTTTGCGGTCGCGTGACGAATGGTTGTTCGTGAATTAACTGAGGTGTTGTTGCGCGCACCGTTGAGCCGATACGGCTTCAAGGGGGAGCCCTTCGCGCAGCACGAACGCTTAAGTCTTGACACAACCCGAATCATCATGTTTACTTATTACGCATAACCACTTGCGTATAAGGGAAGTCATGACAAAGAAGCGAGACCCGCTGGGCAGAGCATTCGATGTGCTGCGATTTCTGGCAGAAGCGCCTGGGCAGTACCAGGATGTGAGCCACATCGCGCTCTCGCTCGAATCGCAACAGAGCACAATCTCAAGACTGTTGTCGACGCTCCGTGAGACGGGAACTGTCGAACGCGAAGGATCAAACGGTGGCTACCGCGTCGGTTGGGAAATTATCCGAATCGCAAATCTTGCTACGGCAAAACTTGACTATGTGGATATCGCCTCCCCACTAATTCAAGAGTTGTCAGCGGAATTCAACGAGACCGCGTTCTTCGCCCTCTATAGCAGCGAACGTCGTCAAATGATTCGAATTTCGACTGCGGCAACCACTCAGCCTCTGCGTTATTTTGTCGCGATGAACGAGTGGACCGAGATATTTCGCGGTGCGAGTGGTTTGGCGATTCTCGCATTTCTTCCTCAAGAGGAACGCTCCGCGATTGTCGAAACTGCGCACAGCTTTGCGAGCGAGCGTGAACCATGGCTCGACCGAGACAAGCTTGAGTCGTTCCTCGCCGAAGTGCGCGACCTCGGATTCGCAAAAACACAAGGACGTCGTATAGCGGGAGCGGTAGGAATCGCTGCGCCAGTATTCGATTCTCGGGGTCGCGTAATTGGGGATGTCATCATGACGTCCCCGGAAGAACGAGCTCCATTAGCGACGCAAGATCGTATTGCGGAGGCCGTGTGTTCAGCTGCGGCCAAGCTGTCGGCACGAATCACGGGTTCGGGGCAATCACAGGAAACCACCACCATGCAGGGGAGATCTCAATGACCACAAAAATGCTAGTTGGAACTTTGGCCTACTTGCGGAGGCCGTTTGAGGCAAATGTCTCGGCAGGTGACAATGTCCTCATCGTCACAGACACGGCCCAGGACGCTCGAGTCTGGCAGGCGATCACAACGATAGTTGCCGATCTCGGTGCGGAACCTACCGTATCGATGTTCGAGCCGCGGCCAGCCGACTATTACAACCCACCGGATGTTGTGTGCGAAGCAATGCTGCACGCCGATGTCATCGTGTTAGTTGCCTCCACGAGCATGCTCCACTCTGGAGCCGCGATGAAGGCCATGGGTAAAGGTATTCCCTCTATCTGTCTGGACGGAAACGTCACTCTCGAAATGTTTCAGCGAGGTGCTGCGACTGCCGACTATCGCGAGATCGCGAACATGAAGGTATACACGGCGAAAAACGTTTTCGGTGCCGATGCAAAAGAAGCCAGAGTGACATCTGACTGGGGCACGGACCTCGTCTATGGGATAGCAGATCGAGTGCACGTGCCGCCGTTCCGGGATGACTCGTGGGATCCGTTCAAGGCATACCGCCGTACTGAAGAAGGACGAGTGGGCAGCCCGATGTACACCTGTTTGTTCCCTGGTGGCGAATATAACGTCCCACCTGTCGAAGGGACCGGCGAAGGGACTCTAGTCGTCGACCTCACCATGCATCACCTAGGTCGCTTGTCTTCACCGATAGAACTAATCGTCAGTGAGGGACGCATCCAGGACATTCGGGGCGGTGCTGACGCGAAACTGCTGCGCGACCACCTCGAGCGCTACGGCGACGACAACGCATACATGTTCCCGACCGAGGCATCCGTGGGGCTCAATAAGAACGCGATGATCGTGGGATCTCAGCGCGAAGATAAGAACATTTACGGGGCCATGCACTTTGGCCTTGGCACCAATTCTGATGTTGGCGGGACTATCACCAGTAATCTCCACATGGATGGCGTGGTTTTACAGCCAACTCTTTATGTTGACGGAGTTAAGAAGATTGAACGCGGTCGCTTTCTCGTGCCGTTGGATCGTGATTTGCCGTGAGCCCTCTCGCCATAGCGACAGCGCCCACCGGGCGCATTGATCTTGTGCGGCCGCACGCATCCACACTTGCAGAGTCACTCGCGGCTGCAGAATTTGCGCAGCGCGGTGGATTCTCACGCTTGTGGGTTAGCGAGGTTGCGGGATTCGATGCAGTGGCACTCGCAGCACGTTTGCGAGGAGACTTTCCAAAGCTACCAATGACGGTCGGTCCGCTGCCGGCAACGCTGAGGAGCGCCCCACAGCTCGCGATGGCTGCTGCCTCGTTCGACAAATTCGGCGGCGACACAGAATTTGTGATTGGCGCGTCCAGCCCCGCAATAACGGAGGGGTGGCACGGGCGAGTGCGGGGTCGTGTGAGCAGTATCGAAGCGATCCTCGAAACTTACGATCGAGTGATGCGGGGCCAATCTAGTGACTGCGACGAGAAAGACGCGCGGTCGCACGGGTTTCGGCTGAAGCTCACTGACGTCCGTCGAGTGCCATTGGGGCTTGCCGCACTTGGTCCACGAATGCGAAGCCTCGCGGCCAGGCGAGCCGATCGCCTAGTCATCAACTTCAGCACGCCAGAACAGGCGAAGAAAGTAGTCGAACAGTGCCGCTTCGAAGCGGAGTCTGCGTCTCGACCCACGCCTCCAGTAACTGCGTGGTTGCACGTCGCAGTCAATGCGAACGAAAGCGAACTCGAAGTCTGCCGACGCTTTCTTGCCCGCTACGTTCGGGCGCCGGGCTATCGCGAAAACTTTGCGGAAATGGGCTTCAGAGATTTCATCACCGCGGTTGTAAATATTCGCGATTTCGAAGATGTTGTCGCCGCGATCCCGGATGCACTGCTCGATCGCGTGTGCGCAACCGGAAACGCAGATGAAGTCGTTTCCCGAATACGTCAATTCACTGACTCGGGAATCCACGTCGCTGTGAGTTGCCCGATTCCATTTTCTGAGGGTGGTAAGGCGACAGTGACCAAGTTATCCCAGGCGCTGAAATCCGAGCGAACAAAATCGACTTTTCAACCAACCGCACAGTTTCACTAAGAGAGGAAAGTAGCAAATGTCTCGAATGCTCAATCATCGGTCACGCGCAGCCGCGATCGGCCTGACGGCTGCGGCACTTGTCGCAGTAATGATCACAGGCTGCGCCGCGAATAGCGCGGAAACACCGTCCGAATCTACTGGGCCACCCCCTAGCGCAGCACCCGTCACCGGCCTGTTCCCGGAGCTCTCCAGCCTGCCATCGGGCCCGAGTGCGGAATTGATTACCGCGGCAAAGAAAGAGTCTGGGAAGCTGACCACTTATCTGAGTTTCTCTCCGCCCGCAATGCAGGCGATTTTTGATGCGTTCAAGAAGGAATACCCCTTCGTCACAGACGGAGAAACTATCGAACTCTCTGCGAGCAAAGTAGAAGCTCGAATCGTTCAAGAAAGCCTTGCCAGCGGGAAGACTGGTGATTACGGTGAGACACCCGCTAACTACCTGCTCGACCTGCTTGCGAGAGATCTGATGCTTCCGCTGGATGCAAAGGAACTCGGAGTACCGGCAGAAATGATGGACAACGAGTTCATGGTGACTGTCTCATCGAACCTCTATGGGCTTGCGATTAACACTGACTTGGTAAAGGAGAGCGAGCGGCCTCACACCTGGGCAGATCTGCTCGATCCTGCGTGGAGTGGAAACAAGATTGCCATGTGGACCAACGCGGCATCACTCGGAAACCTCGCGCCAGTATGGGGGGAGACAGCACTCCTCGATTACGTTGCAAAAATCGTCGAGCAAAAGCCGTCCATGTTTGGTGGAGCGACAGCAGTCGTGCAAGCAATTGGTGCTGGCGAAGTCCCCTTGGGAATTACCACTTACCACCAAGTGATGGCGGCGGCCGAGAAGGGGACACCAATCGCTTGGTATCCACTTGAAGTCGTTACGGTATCGGTCTCTCAGGCCTATGTGCCTCTCAACGCCGAAAACCCAAGCACCGGAAAACTATTTTTGTCGTGGTTTGCCAGCAAGGGTTACGACCTGAAAGAGCAGGTGACATTCCGTGGCGTTCCTAACCTCCCCGGAAGCACCAAAGCTGTCGTCGGAGACAACGAGCTCTCCGGTTGGCGGACTGACCAGTCAGAAGAGAAGGACGCGATCGAGGCGAAGGTCTCTGAGCTTCTTCCAAGAGGGTAAGTAAACCAAGGTTGGGCGGTCGACTCGTCGGCCGTCCAACCCCCACATTCACAACGCAAAATACCAGACCACACAGGGGGTCAGAATGACTCAGACACATCGCGCCACGCCATCGTCGTCCGCGCGGAGGCCGCCTAAGCCGGTTCATCGCGCCTCGGTGATGGGGCAAAAGATCGTGAGCTTTGTCGGCAGACGACCGCTTACCATCCTCACCCTTGTCGTGTTGGTCTACCTTGTCGTTGTACCTCTAGTGACGCTGGGCGTGAGCAGTCTCCGCCCCACAGGCTTCGTGTTCGATTCCGGATGGACATTCGAGAACTACATCAAGGTCTACACGTCACCGCGTACCTACCGGATGCTGTTGGACACCGTAATTTTCGCCGCCGGCGGCACAGCTGTGGCACTGGTATTTGGTGCCACTTTTGCGTGGCTGGTGGAACGCACCAACATTCCAGGTGCACGACTGTTCAGAACCATCGTTATTTTGCCCATGGCGATGCCGCCTCTTCTGCTCGCGCTCGCGTGGATTCTTCTGCTCAGCCCATCGATCGGGTTGTTGAATACGGTGGTCGAGGGAATATTCGGAGCCAATGCGCACGTCTTTGATATCTATACGCTTCCGGGAATGATTTTTGTCGAGGGACTTTCACTCACCCCCACGGCATTCCTCTTAACGGTTCCCACGCTGAGGAACATGGACCCATCGCTCGAGGACGCCGCGTCTGCCTCCGGAGCAAATCAGTGGCGAATCCTCACTCGCATCACCATTCCGATGATGAAACCCACGTTGTTAGCGGCTGCAATCTTCCTTTTCATTATTGGACTGTTGGTTTTCGATGTTCCAGGGCTAATTGGTATCCGAGGAGGCATTTTCACTCTCAGCTCGGAAATTTACTATCAACTCAGCGGCGGCGCAGGAGCTCCCAATTATGGATACATCGGCGCCATGGCGGTCCTGCCCATCCTCGCCCTATTTCCGCTCACGATCTTGTACCAAAGAATGCTCCGCAAGGGGCACCGGTATGTCACTGTTACCAGCCGAAGTTTTCGGCCTCGTAAAATTCAGCTCGGCAGGTGGCGGTATGTCGCGATGATTCCACTCATCGTTTATCTACTGGCTGGGGTCGTGCTGCCACTGCTCATGTTGCTCGTGACGAGTTTTCTTCCTTACTACACAAAGATTGATGCCTCAACTCTGAGCCAACTTACGTTTGCCAACTATGTGGAGATATTCGAAGATCGGCACGTTCAGCGCGCGGTCATCAATACTGCGGTTATTGGATTCACAGTTGCCACGGCCCTCGCGATATTTGCACCCGTCATCTCCCGCCAAGTGATTCGCACCCGAGGACTAGCTGCACAAGTGATCGACAAGCTTGCATTCTTGCCGGTGGCCTTCAGTCACACCATGATTGGTGTCGCTCTTGTATTCGTGTACTTGTCGCTGAACGCAATTCCAATCTACGGAACAATTTGGATCATCATCATTGCCCACATCACTGGATACCTCACTTTCGCTACGCGCACGATAAACGGCGCGCTTCTGCAGATCGACCCGGATCTTGAAGCTGCGGCAAGAGTGAGTGGTGCCAGTGGGCCAATGGCGATGCGTCGTATCACCTATCCGTTGTTGCGACCGGCAATTTTGGTGGTGTGGATATGGGTGATTGCACATTCCATGAGAGAGCTCTCGGCTGCGCTTATCTTGACCGGCCGGGACAACCCGGTGGTCTCCACGGTGCTTTGGAGCTTCTGGGAGGGGGGCAACACTACCGTCGCAGCGGCACTTGGTGTGTGCCTCATGATCGTTCTCGGGATCCTGTCCTTTGCCTGGGATCGATTCGAAAACAAGAAGGTGCGCAAGTGATGTACAACCGAGTTCCGCGACGACGCGGAACGCTTGATGGAGGAGATTGCACATGTTGAAGATTCAGGCGCTAACGAAAACGTTTAGCGATGGAGCTGCCACTGCCGTCGCCGTGGACAACCTTGACCTGACGGTTGAAAAAGGTGAGTGGGTCACATTGCTTGGGCCAAGTGGGTGCGGGAAAACAACAACACTGCGGTGTGTGGCTGGTTTGGAGACTGCCGATTCGGGAGAAATCACTATCGGTGACAGGGCCGTCTACTCTGGTGATCGGCGGATATCTGAACCACCCAACCGGCGCCCTATTTCGATGGTCTTCCAGTCTTATGCCATTTGGCCGCATCTTTCCGTTTTCAAGAATGTGGCATTTCCGCTGGAGACGGTACGCGCAAACCGCCGCGAAGAAATCACTTCTCGCGTGAATGATGTGTTGCGTGTTGTGGGAATCGAGCAGATGGCGCAACGAGATGCGACCCGCCTTTCAGGTGGCCAGCAACAACGAGTGGCGCTTGCACGAGCAATTGTGAAGCACTCGGATCTGCTGCTCCTAGATGAGCCTCTGTCAAACCTCGACGCAAAACTTCGACTTGAAATGCGCAGTGAGCTTCGGAGCCTTCGCGAACGGATCGGGATGACGACGCTTCATGTCACACATGATCAAGAAGAAGCATTGAGTCTGGCCGATCGCATCGTTCTGTTGCGCGCGGGTCGGATTGTTGAAGAAGGAACCCCGGCTGACCTTTACCACCGACCACAGCAGTCGTTTACGGCATCCTTTCTTGGCAGTGCGGAACTTTGGGATGCGCAAAGTGTGTCGAGAGACGGGTCTGGCGTAATTGTGAAGACCGCTGCAGGGACGTTTCGTGCAGAGATTCACCACGACCATATTGGCGGAAGCCAGCAATTTATGGTGCGACCAGAACACATGGCAATGGGATCTGAAGCAGAGTTCGGTAGTCGCCAAAACGCTCTGAGAGGCAAAGTGACCTCTCGAATGTTCACCGGAAAGCGGGCCGAATACACGGTCGATATTGGCAGCAGCGTCGTGCGTATCGATCGCCCCTCCACGGAGTCATGGGATATCGGTGATGACGTCGTATTATGGCTCCCCCCAGAGCTCTGTGTTTTGGTAGAAAATTCCGAGGCGAGCCACAGACACCAGGTTGCGTAGAACTTTCATGCGATCTATCCAGGACCCATCGATGGCCCTCGCGGGTCTTCGAGTTCTCGAACTTGGGACTGTCATCAGTGCACCCTATTGCGGGCTTTTGCTTGCCGAATCCGGTGCAGAAGTCATCAAAATTGAACTAGCGAGTGGGGATCCGTATCGCGGGCCCAACCCTCTGGGTGCAGCGAGTACATCATTTCAGGTACTGAATCGCGGCAAAAAGAGCGTAACTATCGATCTTTCGACCGAGGAGGGTAAATCCACGGTCGTCAATCTCGTCCTGGAGAGTGATGTTCTTATCGAGAACATGCGACCTGGAACTCTCGACCGCCATGGCCTTGGACCAGACCATCTGCGATCAATCAATCCCAAGCTCGTGTACTGCTCAATCAGTGGAATGGGCGATGGCGGCCCGGATAGGGATCGCCCGGGATACGATCCCATCGCGATGGCCGTGAGCGGGCTCTGGAGCCAGATGTCTTCTCTCTCGGCACCAGAGCCAGTCGGGCCGCCGATTGCTGATCTTCTCACGGGAGTGCTTGCTGCGCAGCGCGTGCTTGCAGCTTTTATCGGTGCGCAAAGGACGGGACATGGATCCCGGGTCTACGCGAGTTTGTTGGGTTCCGCGCTGAGCCTTCAAATGCTGGCGACGGAGAGGTACCAATCCGAAGGCGAGATACCCGATGAGCTCAGCCGGGCGCGACACTCGCAAAGTTTTGGCTTTATCGCGGGCGATGGTCGCCCATTTGCGGTGCATCTGTCTTCCCGACAAAAATTCTGGCTGAGCCTGATCGACGCGATCGAACATCCGGAACTCGCGAAAAGCGCTGATTTCAAATCAGCCACTGACCGCATCCGAAACTATTCGCAACTCCACGCCGCATTGAGTTCGATCTTTTCGACAATGGACCGAGACCACTGGTTAAAGTCGCTCGTCCAACACGATGTTCCGGCGGCGCCAATTAACAACCTTGCGGAAGGACTTGCAGACCCTCAAGTCGCATTTGTGACCTCAAATGAACGCGACCAGAAGGCTGAGTTGGGTCCGGCGCCCGCTCTGGGGGAACACAACTACTTACTTAAGAAATCGAAGCAGGACGCGAGTGCTGGAGGAAAAAGTGAACTTGGAAAGTAACGTAAATGATCTTGTGGGCAGCGAGCTCGATTTAGGAATTGGGCTTGATGCGGTATCTGACACGCTTGTGAGGTATTGGTGCGAAGCGTTCGAGGACTCTAACCGCCGCTATTGGCAAGACACCCTGACGGTAGCGCCACCCGGTCTGATCACCAGTGTGTGCCGCCTTCCGTACTGGCCGACTGATCCTTCTGCGGATCAGCGTGGTCTCATCGGAGTTGTTGGAGACGCGCTCAATAGACCAGAAAGCGTAGTGCAAAAAGTGGACTTCACATTTGACCGTGACCTTCGAATTGGAGATCACGTGCGTTGTGTTGAAAAGGTGCTTTCGGTATCACCGGAGAAAACGACAAAGATTGCGACCGGAAATTTCGTTCGGCTGGAACGCCGATACCTGGATGCTGCTGGTGACGTCATTGGTGTAGCAGAACTCGACTTCTTCAAATATGCTCGAGACCCGCAGCGTACTGCCATACCAGTGGCCGTCGAGACTGAGACCGGGCGGCCGGTACGCACCACATCTCGAGAGCGCGGGGGAATCGTCCATCCGGTACGCGAAGACATCGCCGGGCTGACGGTTGGGGCAGAGTTAGCTCCGATGACCTGGGTGCTCAACGTTACTCGTATGGTGCAGATGGCGTACATAAGTCGAGACTTCAACCCCGTGCACCACGATCTCGAGTACGCGCAGGCCAACGGTCTGAAGAACATGCTCGTTCAATGGGGCTGCTATGTGGGAATCTTTGGGCGGTACCTTGGTCATGAGGTTGGTCCAGGCGCCCGGATGACGCGAATTCAGTTCACGATGCTACGCCCGCTATACGCAGGCGAGACCGCGACGGTTTCAGGAAAAGTTGTGGTTATCGAAACAGGAGACAGTTCAACCTCGATCGAGTTTGAACTTGCAGTGTCGGATAGTCATGGTGTCACCACGCCAGCGCGGGTCTGGATAGAGCAGTGAGAAGCAGTTCAAGTGCTTCGAAAGCGGCGGTGATCGTTGGAGTCGATGACATCGTGGGGGACTCTGCAAAGAACAGGTCACCTGACGATCTGACAATAGCCACGTCCTATGCTGCGCTAGCGGATGCAGGAATAGATCCGTCCGAAGTGGATGCCGTCTTCTGCGCGTCGCCGCACGATAACATGCCGTCTCTTCGGCTCGCGGAGATTCTTCAAGTGAACCCGCGATATTTCGATGGGACGTCGATTGGTGGTGGCTCGTACGAGTCATTTGTGGGACATGCTGCTCTCGCATTGGAATCGGGCTCTTGTGATGTTGCGCTTCTTGCTTATGGCAGCGCTCAACGATCAGCTCGAGGCAGCTTTACGACAAGGTCAGCGCCCCCACCGGCCGAAGTGGCGTCGGGGATGATTTATCCGGCGAGCTCTTTTGCGCTCATGGCGACGCGATACCTTGAGGTATACGGCGGAGGGCCAGAGCAGCTTGCTGAAGTCGCGGTTTCCGCTCGGGAGTGGGCGCGCCATAACCCGCGAGCAGCTCGGCGCGAACTGCTCACTGTCGAGGATGTCATTGCCTCGCCCGTCGTCAGTTCTCCCCTTCGTAAGCTCGACTGCTGTCTAGTGACCGATGGCGCGGGAGCAGTAGTGATGACCCGTGCCGATCGTGCCGCGCATCTTCCAAAGCGGCCCGTGCACGTCCGCGGGTTTGCCGATGCCTCGACTCATCGCTTTGTGTCGGCAATGCCCGACTTACTCACGACGGCAGCGGCGAAGTCTGGGCCCAATGCGCTTCGCATGGCGGGTATGGAAATTAGTGACATCGATCTGTTCGAGATCTATGACGCCTTCACGATCGACGTTTTGCTCATCTTGGAGGATCTAGGTGTTTGCGGGCGAGGGGAAGCGGGCAAATTGTTCTTAGCGGGAGACACGCGCCCCGGTGGGCGTTTGCCCATCAATACCAATGGCGGAGGGCTTTCCTACGCGCATCCAGGAATGTACGGAATTTTCCTCCTCGTGGAAGCGGTGCGCCAACTGCGTGGCGAATCGCAGGGCTATCAAGTATCGGACCCCAACACTGCTCTCGTGCACGGGCTGGGTGGCCCGCTTTCTTCCGGAAGCACCGTCGTCCTCGCTAACGAAGGACAATTGGCATGAGTATTTCCGAAACGATCTCTACGCTGTTTCCCCGCGAACGCGCATTCTATGAGGCTGCTAAGCGCGGCGAACTGCTCATTCAGAGCTGCATCGACTGTAAAGCCGATGTGTCACCAACGGCGTATGTGTGTCCGCGCTGTCGAAGCCTTTCACTCGAGTGGCAGGTTTCTTCGGGGGAAGGCACCGTCTATTCGTACACGACTGTTCCGCGACCGAGATTAAAGGAACTCGCAGATCAGGGCGAAGCGGTTGTCGTCATGGTTGACCTTGATGAAGGTGTGCGGATTATGGGGCGACTAGTAGGAGATCGCCGAAACCCAAAGATCGGTGACAAAGTCACCGTTACATTCGAACCACTAGCCGATGACGTTGCGGAGCCGTGTTTCGCGCTCTCTGCGACTACGGCTACGTCACAAAATTCCTCGGAGAAATCATGAATATTCAGTCGGCCAACAACGATGGACTCTCAAAGCTGCTGTCTCCGCGAAGCATAGCGATGGTGGGGGCGTCCCCGAGCTTGGACAAAGCCCCAATGAGAGTGCTCGACAATCTTCGAAGTGTCGGATACGACGGCGCGGTGTATCCGATCAACCCCAAATATGACGAAGTGTTTGATTTTCGCTGTTACCCGAGTCTGGCCTCCCTGCCCGAGGTCCCTGACGTCGTTACACTTTCGGTCGCAGGGCATCGGCTACTTGGCGTTCTCGAGGAAGCTGCAGCATTGGGAGTGGGGGCGGCAGTTGTTTACGCTGCCGCGTTCAACGAACCGGGGGTCGACGCGACCAAGCTGACAGCGGAACTTCGCGAGTTCGTCGATCGCACCGGAATGCGTTTGCTTGGCCCAAGCACGCAGGGCTCATTTAAAACGGAGTCAAAGGCATGCCTCAGCTGGTCCGCCGCATACTCTGGCGCTGACCTCACCGAGACCGGGCCCATTGGATGGGTGAGTCAAAGCGGGGCCGTGGGAACCGCAGCTGTGGGGTTGTTTCGTGGAGCTGGTATCGGCTTGAGCCACTGGATCAGCACAGGCAATGAACTGGACCTTGAGTTCTCTGAACTTGCCATGCACGTCCTGGAAGACCCTCGGACGACGGTGATCTGTGGCTATATCGAAGCTATTCGAAACGTCGAGGGCTTCCGTGCGATGGCGGACAAAGCAAGGCAACTCGGCAAGCCAGTTATTTTGGTGAAGGGTGGGATGTCGGAAGTAGGAAGTGCTGCAGCCACCTCACACACGGGAGCGCTGGCCGGTTCTGCAGCGGTGTATGAGGCATTCTTTAGGCAATGCGGAGTCGTGTTGGCGAAGAGCCTCGAAGAGCTCGTGGCAATCGCTAGCCTCGCGGCCGAAAGGCCAGGCTTGGGGAAAGCCGGAAAAGTTGCTGTGCTCTCCAACTCCGGCGGGCTGGGGATACTCCTTGCCGACCTTTGTGATCGTGCCGGGCTTGAGGTAACTCAGCTCAATCAGCGCGCTCTTGACACCATTAGCCCGCTCTTGCCAGATTTTGTCGTACCCGGCAACCCGGTGGACATGCCTGTTGTCGCAATGCGTCGCCCGGCCGATGTAGCAGAGATCATTTCGGCCCTCCACGAACAGCACTCATTTGATGCCTACATACTGGCTCTCCTAGGTGTGAAGGCAGACGCAGCCTATGACGTTCCGGCCGTATTCGAGGCGATCAAGCGAGCCGACGAGATTTCTGGGGGCCGGGTTATTCCGGTACTGGTGTCTGGTGCAGAGGGAATTCACGAAATGTCACGGGCAGCCGGTCTGTGGTCGGTGGGGGATGGCGCACGTGTTGTGGAAGCCATTGGCAGTCTCACCGTGGCGACGGGAAGCGTTGATCGCGCGATTACGGATATTGAAGCCGATGATGGGATTGCGCCGGCTTTGTCGGGTCGACGTTTTTCTGAACCTGAAGCAAAAGCGCTGTTGAAGTCAGCGGGAATGCCTGTGCCCACTGGCATGGTTGCCGCTGACGCAGACGCCGCTGTAGAGGCGGCTAATACGGTCGGATATCCGGTGGTCCTCAAGATCGCTTCGTCTGACATCTTGCACAAGACGGAGGTTGGCGGAGTACGGGTCGGGCTCGAAAACGCTGATGAGGTGAGGCAGGCGTTCGAGGAAATCATCGCGAGCGCTGCTGAAAAAATGCCGCAGGCGGCAGTAGATGGTTGTTTAGTCGAAGCCATGGCGCGGCCAGGACACGAAGTGGTTATCGGTGTGCAACGTGATGAATCTCTAGGACTAGTCATCATGTTCGGTCTCGGCGGAATCAACATTGAACTGTTCGAAGATGTCAGCTTTCGCGTGTTACCCATTGAACGCGAGGATGCCATAGCGATGATCCGCGAAACAAGGGCAAGCAGGCTTTTGGCGGGATGGCGAGGAGCTCCGCCGGCGGATGTCGATTCGCTTGTTGATCTCTTAGTTGAGACTAGTAAATGGATCGTTGAGCAAGGCGACAAAGTCTCGGAATTCGAAATGAATCCGGTCCGCGTGCACGATGCGGGAATGGGCGTGTCAGTGTTGGACCTACTTTATGTGGAGCGTTGACGTTCTCGATCGATTCCGCTCTTAGAGCGTGGCAGCTCGTCACCCAAAATAATGCTCGCGGCGAGTATTATCGCCGAGATGAAAGCGTCGAGTTGTTGGTCAATAATCCCTCCTCAGCATTGAAGCCGCTGGTTCGACAACGTCAACAATTCTGAGACTCTTGTGGAAAATTTCTGGCCTTAGTCTGGAAAGACCAATGAGCTGAATCGAAAGTGCCCAACTGTTGCAACGCTTCCGGGATTGAATGAAACCCCCACAACCTGGCGGTTTCATTCTTTGAAACCGTATTGTTCCTTTAATTGATTGACCGCAGAGATCTTGAGTAGATCTTTCCGTTTGCGGTCGGTCACGACGGAAGTTTCGGCCGCTGATAGTGGCCGATTTCCCGTTAACGACGAATTAGCCCGCTTTTGGGCAGGCTGAGTTATCTCGGTGAAGCGGTAGCGGTAGTGGTGTCTGGGTTTGGGTGTTGGCTACCCGGGTGGTGCGGCGGCCCGAGTGGTGACCAGGCGGGCCAGAGGGCGCTCGTTCTCGTCTTTTCGCCGGCGTGTGCGGAGCGGCTTCTCGATGGCTTTATCTCTGAGTTTCAGGATGAATGTGGCTATTGAGCGCAGGTTGAATGAGCTGATGGAGAGGGCCGTGACGAGGTAGTTCGAGCTGAATCCTCGGCCGGAACGTTTCTTGGGGTTTCCCAGGTCTTCTTGGTTGGAATCTTTGAAGCGCGAGTTGGAAGCTTCGACGAGGTTGCGCATGCCGTAGTAGCTTGCCCACAAGTCGCTCTTGTAGGCGAACCGTTGTAAGTGCTTGAGGGGCTGGAGGCGACGGCTCTTTACTCCAGGCTCCTTCGACTTGACGGTTGTCTCCGGAATCATCAACGGAACCATGATGCTGTTTTTGCCGTTGAGCGGAGTGTGAGGCACGGGGGACCCGGTTGGATAGGTGAACCGTTGGTAGCCGTCGCGGTCGGGGAGACCCTTGGCAATCATGCGGTAGGCACTGCGGTTATGCAGGCGAGCAAGGAGCGTTGCGCGCTTCTGGTCGTAGTCGACTCGCTCTGAGTCGGACCTAGTCTTTTCCAAGTAGACAAGGTCCTTCGTCACCTCGATAAGCTTTTGGGGCATGCTGCGCGCGTGCCAGTTTCCGTCGACCAGGATGAGGTCTTCGTAATGGCCTTGCAATCCGAGGTCGGCAGTCTTGTAGTCGATGACGAGTTCGACCCCCGCTTTGCGGGCCGGGATATGGAACGTTTCGACTCGACCGTTGTTGTAGGCGCGGTCGGCCATGACGAGAAAGCGGTCGAGGTCGAAGGCAGCCTTGTGTCGCTCAATGAGCTTCATTCCGTGGCCGACGAGAGCGCCGGGCTTATGGAAGCTGATGGCGGTGACCACGGACGGGAACAGCTCGCTTTCCGAAGGGCGATTCCAGACTGTTGTTGCGGTTTCGACTTCGTAGCCGGCAATATCGGTTTTTGCGCCCTTACCGTCGTGTTTTCCACCGCGACGATAACGGCCTGAGTACGGGTCGGGATTGCTTCGATTGAGCTTTGGGCTGGTCGGGTTCTGCGCTCCTTGGACCGCAATCAAGCTGGCATCGATGGCGCAGTTGCCTTGATATTGGCGCAAGAATTCCTCGGGCATGGTGCGCGCCGACGCGAGAACTAGTTGGTTGCAGAGCCAATTGATACGGTCGAGATTTCGCTCGTGCTCTTCTTTTCCGTCGCCGTGGGTGATGTTTGCTAGTCGTGCGGCGTAGTCTCCGGCTTTCATCCTTCCGTCGAGCGGGAGGGGGTAGGGGTCAATGTGGCTGATGATTTGTTTCAGCCCGCGCCAGAAGCGGTGATACCAGTCCATTTTGTCGGAGGGCGTGTTGGGAATTTCCAGAAGCTCGAAGTGTTTTGTCCCAAACCTGCGCTGGAGAGTATTGGCGATGTCCAAGTAGACGACGCCGCGACCCATTTGGATGTGTAGCAGCATGATGGGCAGAATGGCGGTCAGCGGCAGGACTCGTTTACGCCCTGCCGCGGAGGTGCGAGCTTCGCTCTCCCACTGCATAATCTTGTCGTTGATGCCGGATTTTTCGATGAGCGCGATGGAATTGCGAAGGTACGCCAGAGACACTGGTCCGAGTGCATGTTCATCGTCGCGTTCCTCAGACCCCATGCCGAACGTGTCCACCATCCGCTGCTCGAATAGAGCATTGGCGTCATCGTGGCCAGCAACCTTTTTGCTCAAAGGAGTTCGCCTCCCCGCAGCATGGCGCGATGCTCGGCCATTGGGGCATCCTCAACGTATGCCAAGTACTGGTCAAGGTTGTCGAACTGGGACATGCCGCCGGCGCGGACGAGTTCCTTCATCGGAGTTCCTCGCTGGAGGTGAGAGATAACCCAGGTTGCGCGAAGCCGTGCGAGTGTTGGAACGACACCAACGGTTCGGGCGAGGAACTGGCTCACCGCATTCTTCCCACCAGGCGAACGGGTTCCACCCCACAGCCATTCGGACTCGGGATACCCGTCAACCACAAGCGCTGCCCACGCTTCCCATTCGCGCAGCATCGGGACATAGCGAGGGTTATTGCCGCGTACTCGAATGAGCACCGCGTCTTGGTCGATTCTGACATCGGTGCGGCGAAGCGTTCGCAGTTCACCAGCCTGGAGACCGGCTCCAAGGATGAATGCCACGAGCAGCATGCAGCGTTGGCGGGAGAGTGGGGTTTTCTGGCCTGCGGCCCATAGGGCATGAGTCTTCACCTCCGCCGCTGTGTAAGGGGTTTGTATTTTGCGCTTATGCATCGCGGTTAGTTTTGGGCGCGAGTTGGGTAGCACAGAGTCGGAGATTGCCATCAATACCGACCGGTAGGTGCCACCCGTTCCCTCGCAGGAAAACGCCCTAGTGCAGTAGTGGTCGATGAGGGCCGGCGCGAAGATAAGCTCAGCTCGGAGCTCAAGCCCGTGTTCTTCGACGCACCACATCACGAATGGAGCGGCCACGCGCATGAGCCTGCTGGCGTCGCGGTTACCTGCCAGCGCTGTGGCCGTGACGGCCTCCATGACGAAAGCGCGCACTTCGTCCCACGCGAGCCGGTGCTGTTTCGGCTTATAGCGTCTAGTCAACTGAGCGATTACCTCCGCCGCAGTGAGCGCTACCCCGTTGACCGATGCTTCGGTCTTGGGTGCTTGCTTCATCGACGGGATTGAGGGGTAGGTGTCCATACTCATCTGTATGCGGCGAACTTTTCACCAGGACCGAGTTTTCCCGCTTGCCGCGGCTAACCCGCCTCTCGGGAGAGAGCACAGGGGACGACGTTTCGTGGCAACAGTTCATACGATCGCGCTCCCAACAGCCGATGGTTATAACTACAGCCACTAACTATGGCTATGGCCACCGACATTGCCGCTACGCTCGATTCATGAGCCCTCGCCCAACGCGCGCCCTTCCGGCCGAATTGTGTGAGGACTGGCCCGAGGTGCCGAGCGCTGATCCGGTTGCCGAAAAGGCAAGACAGCTCGTGTTGAATCTCCGAGCCGCCATCGGCGAGCGCAGCATCCGAGAGGTCGCAATCATGGCCAGTGTCGACCGCGCCACGATCGGGGCAGTGTTGCAGGGGAAGTCCTGGCCGGACATCGTCACGCTCGCAAAGCTAGAACAGGAGCTGGGTTCGCTCTGGCCGAGGCTGTAAGTGGCAGCGTTAGTCCGACCCGTGGCCGCTCTGGGCGTGTCTCACCGTAGATAGACCGACAAACGACTCAGCGGCGGAGCTCCGCTGACTGGTTTCCAAATGGGATCGCAACAGCCTTGTGCCGGTTCGGCGTTGCTAGGATGTGTGCCCGATAAAGAGGGCGTCGAACCCTGAACGAGTTCGAAGGATCGTTCAGTATCCGCAAGATCGCCGCTGCGGATTGTCATCGAAGTGCCCTAAGCATGATGTGACGACGGTCGAAGCTGGCTTCCTCACGGTTGCAGCCTATGAGTATCCACCCTTCGTATACCCCGAAGGGGATGGTGTGGGCGGGGCCGAAGGCGCGATTCTCACCGAGATCGCAGCGATGGAGTGCCTGAAGGTCAAAGCGATTCCTGGTGCGGCAGCGGCAATGATCTCTTCGATCACGTCCAATCGCGCTGACATCACTGAGGGAAACTGGTATCGGACTGCCGAACGAGCAAAGGTGGTGCTGCTCAGCGACCCCGTTCTTGCCGACCGGCTGATCATCGTCTCCCAGGAGGGCGTGGCCACGGTTCCTGACCTCAAAGGTCAGAAGGTGGGCTCCATTCTCGGCTTCCTGTGGAATGACGACCTTCAGGCCTACCTCGGTGACAGTGTGAAGCTGTATGAAACTGCACAGGCCATGTACGCCGACCTAGCAGCAGGCCGAATCGATGTCGTGATTGACACCTACCCGTCCGCGCAGTCGACCTTGGAGAAGACTCCGATCGATGGTTTGAAGTTTGAGGTGCCGCCCGCGGATCCCGCAATCCTTTCAACCGTGAAGCCCGGTCAAATCAACTTCCCCGTCAACCTAGACAATGAATCGCCCTGGGTTTCGTTCCTAGGGTTTGTCTTGGGAAGCGGTCGCTCTCAAGAGTGATTCAGTATCAGCGTAGTACTCGTGTTCGGCTTCGGTTGGGGTGCGGTAGTCGAGCTCAGAATGAAGGCGTTGGTTGTTCCACCACCACACCCATTCGAGGGTTGCAAGCTCTACTTGCTCGACGGTGCGCCAGGGCCCGCGGGCACGGATCAGCTCCGTCTTGTAGAG
>Ga0307486_1000919_pt1 | contig 24514 bp, 24 predicted proteins | sample CBIW02metaG_FD_203663 | JGI IMG/M metagenome (GOLD analysis project Ga0307486, IMG submission 203663) | Sea-ice brine microbial communities from Beaufort Sea near Barrow, Alaska, United States - CBIW 0.2 | ecosystem: Environmental > Aquatic > Marine > Coastal | place: USA: Alaska | collected...
CCAGTGCTCATCAGTGAGCATACGTCGGGGCATAGCAAGCTCGTTTTGTTTTGGTGTCGGAACCTGAATATTACGAGCTTGCTCCTTTTATTCAATCACTTGCGCCCAAACGTCAACAGCCCCTAGTGGTCGCATCCTGTTCCAGTCGGACCTGAGCCAGACCGGAAGCTATCTGGTGCCCCTGCACACTGCCCTGTTCCGGGAACCCAACCCAGCCGGCACCAAGTGCGCCGAATCATTGCTGGGCCTGTGCGCGGAAGACTGCCGCCTGCCCATGGTCCTCCTCAGCGATGATCCCCGGGAACTTATCCGTCAGGCCCTGCTGCGTAAACCGCTGAAGGTTGCCACCCATTCCACGTGAAGCCGGTCAACCACCGGAGTGGCTGACGCTGAATGAGAACACATTGATCACGGTTACGCCGACTACAATCCAGAAGGATCCCGATGATCGCAGGTAAATCCAGCGACTGGCCGAAAAAGCATAGCCGGCGATGGCGATCAGGGCCACACCGGCGCCGGCCCAGACCGCGTAGGCGAGGCCCACGGGCAGGGTTTTGAGGGTCTAAGCCAGGAAATAGAAAGCCATCGTATAAGCGACGATCACCACCACCGAAGGCGTCAGGCGGGTAAAACCCTCCGAGCTTTTCAGGAAGGATGTGCCGATAACCTCCGCGACAATGGCGATCGCCAGATAAATTCAGTGCACCATGGGTAGCCCCGGGTCAGTGGTACCCTACTCGACATTGTCAGGGGCCAGCTTGTCCTGAGTCCGGGTCTCGAAATCGCTCGCATCATGACGCTCATGCAACTGCGAAGTAGGATCACCCCCGGCCCGATTGACCATGCGTCCGCGTTGCACCGCCGGCCGCTCAGCAATCTCATGGGTCCAGCGCAGCACATTGGTGTAGGTGTGGGTTTCCAGGAATTCCGCCGCCTCGTAGATTTTGTTGTCGACCAGGGCACCGTACCAGGGCCAGATGGCCATGTCGGCAATGGTATATTCGTCTCCGGCAATGAAGCGGTTATCGGCAAGGCGACGATCAAGCACATCTAGCTGACGTTTCACTTCCATGGCGAAACGGTTGATGGGGTACTCGTATTTCTCCAGCGCATAGGCATAAAAATGACCAAAGCCACCCCCCAGCATGGGTGCACTGCCCATTTGCCAGAAGAGCCAGGAGAGGCACTCGGCGCGGCCGGCGGTGTCCGTGGGGATAAAGGCGTTAAATTTTTCCGCCAGATAAAGCAGGATGGCGCCGGACTCGAACACCCGGATGGACGGTGACACACTCTGGTCCAGCATCGCGGGAATCTTAGAATTGGGATTGACCTTCACAAAGCCGCTGCTGAACTGCTCGCCTTCGATAGTGCGGATCAGGTAGGCACCGTATTCCGCCCCCTCAAAGCCTTTCGTCAGCAGCTCCTCCAGCATGATCGTAACTTTGACCCCATTGGGCGTAGCCAGGGAGTATAATTGCAACGGGTGCTTTCCGACTGGCAGCTCCTGAGCATGGGTGGGTCCGGCGATCGGCCGGTTGATGTTGGCAAACTTGCCACCGCTGGCCGCATCCCATTTCCAGACTCTCGGTGGGGTGTAAGTATCATCGCTCATGGAACTGCTCTCACTCTGTTGAAGGAAGTTGTAGGGATTAATCCGTCCCGGCGTCACTCCCGGGTATCAGACCGGCCATGGCCCCTGGCGCGCCGATCAGACCCTGCCTGACACCCTCCCTGTTACGCTCAGGCTGGTTCTGCGTGGCCTTGAGTTTACCGGACAGATGCTCGAGGGGTATTTCAATGCCGAGAATGGACTGCACCAGCCGGTCTGTAAAGTGTGTGTGCAAGCGCGTCGCTCACGGCCCAGCTCGGGCCCCGGCCAGCTTCATGGTAATCGGTGAGCCGGCTCACGTGTGCCTTCAGCTAGGCGGCATCATGGATGGTCACCGCCGGTCTCCGGACATGCACCACCAGGGAGTTCCAGGTGGGCACTACCCGACCGGTTTCTGCCTTGGTGGGATACCACCCTGGGGATACATAGGCATCCGGACCCTGAAAAATGGCCAGCACCTGCGCACCCTCACCAATGTTATCTCGCTGAGTTCGAATACCGCTTCAATCGGCGCTACGATTTAAAAGCCATGCTTTCGCGGTTCCTGACAGGAGCAGCCCGCACACCGCCTATGCCCTACAGGCTGGTAAAGATGTATGACTCTATGCGTAATCAGGATAGTATTTATTGGAATTCGTTCCTACTGACTTACGTTGGCTTCACATCTGCAGCATGGACTGAGCTATTCGCTCCATAACCGTTAGTCGTTCTCCCGATTTCATGGGGTTGTACGGGGTGTAATTGAGAAGACGCAGATAGGCCGTGATCGGATGGCTTCCCTGTGAACGGTCTATATCAACGATATTGATACATGCAGGGTCTTGCTCGAGGAATGGCAGGGATGACAAATCACCGTTTATCAGCCACGAAATCAAAACCCGGTTAACTGCATCGTGACTAGCAATCACGGCGTTCTGCCAATCCGGGTCCGCAAGTAGCGTCTGAAACCATTCGAGAACCCGCGCACTAAAGTCCTCCCAGCGCTCGCCTCTCAAAAAACTGGCGTCTTTATTCTGAGACCATTGATAAGCGCCAGAAACTTCAGTCTCGAATGCTTTCCGAGGCATAAAGCTCAGCCGCCCCGCCCGCACTTCCTGAAGCGCCGGGGTCGACTCGATGGGGCCAGACACGGACCCATCAGGAAGAATCATATCGAGTGTCTGAACGGCCCTGGGATAATCTGAGCTAATGGCTCTGTCAAAGGTCACTCCTTGAAGGAGGTTGCCAAGAGCCGCCACCTGAGCTTCCCCATCAACAGATAAGCGCACGGATCTCGGATCTAAGGGGCGCCCCGTATCATCAAAATAGTTCACGTGACCATGACGAACGAGGTACAAACGGCGACGACCTGCTCCGTCTGGCTTGCTCGGATTCAATGACATCAGTCTTGTCCTCCCGTGACGCGGTCAACTTTTGGATTACTTATCACTAGACATGATGTTTTGATCTGCCCGTCCTCAACGATCGTGGGTTATTGTTGGGAATGGGCAAACAATCCCTGAACAGAGCCACATTGAGGAGGGTAGGTCAAAACATCATGTCTAGGATTTGGCCAGTTTTTTTAGTGTGCGAGCACGATTGGCGAGCCACCAGCCGACCTGCTCCGGCCATTGTTTGAAGTCAGCTTCGGCGCGCAAGGCCTGCTCTGCGTGTAATGCCCAGTTCGGGTTATTAAGGGCCTCGCGCGCGATGGCAACCAGATCCGCCTGTCCTCGGCGAAGAATCGTCTCAGCTTGCCGCGCCTCGACGATCAGGCCCACGGCCATAGTCGGTATGTCGACCTGCCGGCGTATCGCTTCGGCGTAGGGCACCTGAAAGCCGAACCCTCGAGGAGCTCCGCTGGCAGTTGCTGCCCCGCCAAGCCCGCCGCTGGAACAGTCGATCAGATCCACACCTCGTGCCTTCAGTTCCCCTGCGAAATACAAGCTGTCCTCCAAAGTCCAGCCATCCTCCAGCGCGTCGACGGCGGAGATGCGCACAAGCAGAGGCTTATCTCCGGGAATCGACTCGCGCAAGGCCTCGACCACCTCCAGCGGATAGCGACAACGTGAGGCTAGCTCGCCACCGTAACAATCCTCGCGCAGGTTGCTTAGGGGGGAGAGGAATTGGTGTAGCAGATAACCGTGGGCACAGTGCAGTTCGATTACCTCGAAGCCCGCGGACAGGGCACGCCGGGTGGCATCCACGAAGGCTTGTTTCAGTGACTTCAGTGCGGCCGCGTCCAGGGCCTCCGGCACCGGTGCGTCTTCACGCAGGGGTAGTGCACTGGCCGATACTGTTGGCCAGGCGCTTTCCTTACCTGAGGAGTCCTTGTCGAGCGGTGTGCTGCCGTGCCAGGGGCGTTGGGTGCTGCCCTTGCGCCCGGCGTGACCGAGCTGGATGCCGGCCACGGCGCCCTGGGTGCGGAGAAAATCAGCCAGCCGCCGCAAGCCCGGAATATGCTCATCGGACCAGATGCCCAGGTCGCCGTGAGTAATCCGCCCTGCACGGCTTACCGCCGTGGCTTCGGCAAAAACTAAGCCGGCGCCGCCCAAGGCGTAACGCCCCAGTTGCACAAGGTGCCAGTCGTTGACTCGGCCTTCATTGGCCGAGTACTGGCACATGGGCGAGATAACCACGCGGTTGCGTGCCTCCACACCCCGCAGCTTGAAGGGGCTGAATAGCAGTGGATCGTGCTCGGTCATGGCGGAGCTCCTCACATTTCTAGGTAATTCGATCCGCGGCCACGGTGGGGTAAGGTCCAGACGATTTTCTGGTGCGGATCCTTGGTATCACAGTTCTTGTAGTGCATGCAGTTCTAGGCGCTGATTTGCAGTTGGGGCGCGCCCTGGTCTTGGATGATCTCGTAGACCCCAGCCTGGCAGCAGCGGATTTCCGGCGCATCATACTCCGCAGCCGGATCACCGCGGCCAGCCCTGAGAGGCCACCCCCTACAATGATCACGTCGAACTCTATGGATTCGCGCTGGCTTGGCGGTGTCATTTCGGGCCCTCGTCGGCGACCGGGTCAGCTCAGTTTCTGGACGAAGAGCTAAAAACCAACTATACAGTTAAAAAGATAACTGATGGGTAGAAATGCATCAAGCCCGAGAAGGAGTGCACTGAAAGGAGCCAGCATGACGATAACTTCTCGCCATGACGCAGGTGGACACCAGCAACGTGAAGATGTCCATGAACTCCTTCGGAGAGATTGCCTTGGAAGAGGTCGTGTACTTGAAGGAAAGAGACTCCCCGGAAGAAGTGGTGCTTGTCTCCATTATCGGCACGCATTGCCAAGAGACACTGCGTGTGTGCCTGGCCATGGGCGCAGGTATACAAAATTTCTGAGATCGCATAATAGGAGAACAGCAATGAGCATTGCAGGACAGTATGAGTTCCTGGCCCAGGATCGGGTGGTATTTGGTGTCCCTGCGGCGCGGGCTGTGGCAGAGCAGGTCGAGCGTATGGGCGCGAAGCGGGTTTTCCTGGTTTCCAGCCAGACGCTGAGCCGCAAGACCGAGGAGATAAACCGCATTAAGGATGCTTTAGGTGAGCGTTTCGTTGGTTTGTTCGACGAATGTGTGGCCCATGTGCCACGGGATAGCGTGTTGCGTGCCGCCGCCGCGGTGCGGCAATCGAATCCGGATCTCATCGTCACCGTGGGCGGGGGCACCCCCATCGATACGGTGAAGATTTTACTGATCTGCCTCGCCCATGACCTGCAAACCCCCGAGCAGCTGAACGACTACCGGGTTCGGGTTAGCGAGGACGGCGCCAAGGTGGTACCGGAGGTTGCAAGCCCGCCGCTGCGCCAGATCATCGTGCCCACCACGCTCTCCGGGGCCGAGTTCAGCAAGATTGGCGGTTCGACCGATCCGGTGCGTGAGGTCAAGGATCTCTACATCGGTCGGGAGATCGGCGGTCAGGCGGTGATTTTGGACGCTGCGATCACCGTGCATACTCCCGATTGGTTATGGCTCTCCACCGGCTTGCGGGCGGTCGATCATGCTGTCGAGACCATTTGCTCGCGCGGGCCTCAGCCCTTCACTGATGCCACTTGTCTGCATGGTCTGCGCATGCTCAATGAATCGTTGCGCATAAACCATGAGCAACCGGAGGACCTGGATGCGCGCTTGCAGAGTCAGCTAGGCGTTTGGTTGGCTTCCACTGGCCTGGGGCGGGTGGATTGGGGCGCAAGCCACGGGATCGGTCATCAGCTGGGCGCCGTGGCCGAAGTGCCACACGGTTACTGTTCCTGCGTGATGCTACCCAGCGTGCTGCGCTATAACCAGGAGGTGAACGCGGACCGGCAGCGTTTAATCAGCGAGTCTTTGGGTCAGCCCGAAGTTTCGGCGGCGGATCTGGTGGAGGCGCTGATCAAGGATCTTGGGCTCCCAGCCCGGCTGAGGGATGTGGGTGTGAAGCGGGAGCACTTCGAAGCTATTGCCCGGGGGGGTATGCAGAACATGATGGTTCGCAGCAATCCGCGTCCAGTGGATCGCCCCGAGGACATACTGGAGATCCTCGAACTGGCTTGGTAAGCCCATATTTGTCAGGAGATGTTTTCTCCGGATGGCATTGAGGTCTGGAGAACTACAGCCTTCGTGACCCCATGTAAACCTCACTGGGTCACAGTAAATCTGGTCAAAATTTCAGTTTAGGCGGATTCGTGATTGACAAAAGCGGATGTCTATTCTATTTTCTACTTACCGGTCAGTTGAATTACTGACTATTCATTTGAATTAGGCTTCCTGTGGCACCTGCCCAGCTAGCGGAAGGAGTAACAGTGTGACGACGCGCAAGACTGCCGAACTGCTTGACCTCTATGAGCGGATGTATCTGATCCGTCAGGTGGAGCTTCGTCTGGGGCGCCTATTTGCCGATGGCGAGGTGCCCGGTTTCATACATCTGAGCATTGGTCAGGAGGCGGTCGCCACCGGCGTCGCGAGTGTCCTGCGCATCGACGATAGCGTGGCATCTACCCATCGCGGCCACGGTCATGCGCTCGCCAAGGGCGTGGATGTCGAACGGTTCTTCCTCGAGCTGATGGCGAAGGAGGAAGGCATTTGCAAGGGCCGGGGCGGCTCCATGCACGTGGCGGATCTGTCCATCGGCATGCTGGGTGCCAATGCCATCGTCGGCGCCAGTATTCCCATTGCCTTGGGCAGCGCGCTCGCCCACCAGGTGCGCAACACTGACGCTCTGGCGGTGGCTTTCTTCGGTGACGGGGCGATGGCCGGGGGTACTCTCCATGAAAGCATGAACATGGCGGCGCTCTGGCAGTTGCCACTGGTTTTCGTCTGCGAGAACAACGGTTGGTCGGAGTTCTCTCCCACCTCTCGACAGTTCGTGGCCTCCCTAGAAAAGCTCGCCGGCGCTTTCGGTATTCCCTACGACAAGGCGGACGGCCGTGACGTGCAGGCCGTCGCCAAGGCCAGCCAGCGGGCCGTGTCTGCCGTGCGTGCCGGCAAGGGTCCGCGGGTGCTGGAGTTCACCACCCATCGTTTTCGCGGTCATTACGAGGGAGACCCGCAGAAGTATCGCGATGCCGATGAGCTGTCCGCGCTAAGTGAGCATGATCCTTTGAGCCTTCTGGAGCCGCGACTCCAGAAGGCTGGTGTCACCGATGAGCAGTTGCAGAGCCTGCAAGAGGCGGTGGATGCGCGGGTAGACGCTGCGGTGGAGCGTGCCCGTAAGGGCAGTGCGCCAGACTTCGAAGCTGGGCGCGCTGATGTATACACACAGACAGGAGTTGCCTGATATGGCGGAAGTACGGTTCGGCAAGGCAATCAATCTGGCGCTGGCCGATGCGCTGGAGCACGACCCGGCAGTATTCCTGTTCGGAGAGGACATCGCTGACGCGGGTGGGCCCTTCGGTGCCACGCGTGGCCTGAAGGATCGTTTCGGCGATCGAGTACGAGATACGCCGATCTCCGAGGCAAGTATGGCCAATGCAGCTGTGGGCGCAGCGCTCTCTGGGCTTAAGCCGGTGCTCGAGATCATGTTCATGGATTTCATGACTTTGACCATGGACGCCTTGGTCAATCAGGCCGCCAAGGCCCGCTACATGTTTGGTGGCCAGGCCTCGGTGCCCATGGTGGTGCGGACCCCCCACGGTGGCGGTATCAGCGCTGGTCCCCAGCATTCTCAGTGCCTAGAAGCCTGGTTCGCCCATGTGCCGGGGCTGAAGGTCATCTGTCCAAGCAACCCCGCGGACGCCTACGGCTTGCTTCGGGCGGCCATCGCCGACCCAGACCCGGTGGTGTTTGTAGAGAACAAGACCCTGTACGCCATGAAGGGCGAACTGGCCGAAAACGCAGGGCCGGTGAGCATCGGCAAGGCGCGCACTGTGCGTGCCGGCCGTGATGCCACGGTGGTGGCGTATGGCGCGGCCGTGCATACCGTCGAGCGGGCAGCTGGGCAGCTTGCCGAACAGGGGCTGGAAGTAGAGGTGCTGGATCTGCGCAGCATCCAACCCTGGGACGAGACTGCGGTGATGGAGTCACTGACTCGCACCCATCGATTGCTGATCGTGCACGAAGCAGTGGAAGCCTTCGGTGTGGGCGCGGAAATCGCCGCGCGCATCGGCGAGATCTGCTTCGATGAGCTGGATGCGCCGATCATGCGAGTCGCCTCACCCTTTGTGCCGGTGCCGTTCGCGCCCAGCCTGGAAAAGGCCTATCAACCTGACGCGGAGGCCGTGATCGCGGCCGTTCGCAAACTTTGCGCCTAGGAGAGTAAAACCGATGAGCGATAATGCCATACTCAGCGAGGTGCGCGGCCATGTGGGCCTGCTCACTGTCAACCGCCCCAAAGTTCACAATGCCCTGAGCACCCCTGTACTGTTGGAACTTGAGCAGGCCTTCATCAAGCTCGAGTCCGATCCCGAAGTGCGGGTGATCGTGTTCACCGGTGCTGGCGATAAAGCTTTTGTGGCTGGCGGGGATCTGTCGGAAATGGTGGATCGGGACGGTATCACCCACTACCAGGAGTTTGCCGAGGACATCCATCGGGTGTTCCGCCGCTTCGAGGTCAGCGACAAGCCGACCATCGCCGCGGTCAACGGCTTTGCCCTCGGCGGTGGAACCGAGTTGCTGCTGAGCCTGGATATACGCTTGCTGGCCGATAGCGCCAGCCTGGCGCTGCCCGAGATCGGCTTGGGGGTGTTCCCCGGTGCTGGTGGTACCCAGCGCATGATCCGACAGGTGCCCGCTTGCGTCGCCAGGGAGCTGATGTTTACCGGCCGGCGCTTCGACGCCGAGGAAGCCGTGAGGATAGGCCTGGCCAACCGCGTGCTGCCCCAAGCCGACTTGCTGAATGAAACTCTGGCCATGGCAGCAAAAATCGCCGCTAAGTCACCTCTTGTGCTGAAGCTGATGAAGCGCGTTCTGCGCGATGGAGCTGATATGCCCCTGGCCGCGGCCCTAGCCCATGAACAGGCGATGATCGGTCTGGTGTTCGACACCCAGGACGCCCACGAGGGCATGACCGCTTTTCTAGAGAAGCGCAAGCCGAGCTTCACCGGACGTTAAGATATGAGCGAACTGAACGACATGCTGATGCCCAAACTGGGCCTGACCATGACTGAGGGTACGCTTTCGGAGTGGTCGATTGCACCGGGCGATCGGGTGAGTCCCGGCGATCTGATGTTCGTGGTGGAAACCGACAAGGTGGCCACCGAGATCATTGCTGAAGCGGAGGGCGAACTGCGCGAGATCGTGGTACCTGTTGGCGAGACTGTGCCGGTGGGCGCCGTGGTTGGTCGCTGGACCGGCCCGGGGCAGGGCACATCGCAAGACGAGAAGATCCAGGACGAGGTGCCAGTTGATGCTTCAGCAGCCCCGCAGCCCGACAACCCGGCGGCGGGCGCTGTCGACGGCGCCAGGGTTATTGCCACGCCCCTGGCACGACGCTTGGCACGGGAGCACGGGCTGGAGCTTGTAAGGCTCACCGGTAGCGGCCCCCGCGGTCGTATCAAGGCGGAGGATGTGCGAGCCGCAGCTCAAGGAAGCGCGAACACCGCTGAGGTTCAGACGTCACCGGACTCGGTTTCCGCCGATCCCCATCAGACCAGCCCGGCTTCTGGGATGGTTCAGGCAATGGCCCGTCGCATGGTCGAGGCGAAGCAGCAGGTGCCGCATTTCTATCTGGCGGCTGAAGCTGAGGTTACCAAATTACTGGATTTGCGCGGTCAGCTCAACGCCCAGGAGGGCTACGACAAGCTCACCCTCAACCATATGGTGCTAGCCGCAGTGGTGCGGGCATTGGAGGTTACGCCCGAGCAAAATCGTATCTTCCTAGACAACCAAATTGTCCAATTCCAGAACGTTGATGTAGGTATGGCGGTTAGTACCGAGCGCGGCCTGCTAGCGCCGGTGATCAAGGATCTGGCCGGTCGTAACGTGGATGAGATCGCTGGCCGGGCCCGTTCCCTGCAGCAACGGGTGGTGGAAGGCTCCGCTGGCCGAGAGGATATGCAGGGCGGGGCGATCACAGTTTCCAATGGCGGCATGTTCAACGTCACTTACATGACCCCCATCATCAATCCGCCCCAGTCGGCCATTCTCGGTGTCGGCAGCATTCGCGAGGTATTCCGCCCCGACGATAACGGTCGGCCGGCGCTGCGCCGGGAGATGGGCCTGGTACTGGCCGCTGACCATCGGCTCCACGATGGCGAGAGCTCGCTGGTTTTTCTCAATCGCATCATTGACGCGCTGCAGCAGCCGCAACAACTGCTTCGCCCCCGCGCACCTTTCCGTAGAGGTTAATCATGGATTTCGCACTCACCGAAGAACAACAGATGATCGTCGATACTGCCCGCCGCTTGGGCAAGGATTATGGTCTGGAGTATTGGGCAGCCCAGGACAAGGCCAAGACTTTTCCACAGGATTGCTGGACCGCGATCTGCGAGACTGGTCTCGCCAACGTGCTGCTTCCAGAGAAGTACGGCGGCGCGGGCTTGGGTATGCTGGAGATGGCCTTAGTCGTCGAGGCGCTGGCCGAGGGAGGTGCCGGTAGCACCCTCGGCCAGCTGTTCATGATAAATCCCATCTTCGGTGGGGTCTCTGTGGCGCAGTTCGGCAACGAGGAGATGAAGGCGAAGTTGATGCCGAAGCTCGCGGCCGGCGAATTGAACTTCTGCATGGCGCTCACCGAGCCGAATGCAGGCAGTAACACCCTGAACATGGAAACCTTCGCCGCCGTGGATGGTGAGGGTTGGCGACTGCGCGGCCAGAAAATCTGGATAACTGGGGTAAGTGCCGCCGGCAAAATGCTGGTGGTCGCACGCACCCGGAAGGCCGACGAGGTAGAGAAACCCACCGAGGGTATATCCATGTTTCTGGTCGATACGGACCGCGAGGGATTGAGCCATACGCCGATCGAAAAGTTGGGCACCCACACCCTGAGCGCCAGCTCCGTGTTCTTCGATGATGTGCGGATCGAACCCCACGAACTGGTGGGCACCTTGCATGGTGGCTGGCGCGAGCTGTTGCAGGTGCTCAACACCGAACGCATCGTCACTACCGCCGGCTTGATCGGTGCTGGCAAGCTGGCCACACGCCTGGCCGTGGAATATGGCAATGAACGCAAGGTCTTCCGCAACCACCCGGTTACCAGCTACCAGGGTGTGCAGTTCCCGCTGGCTGAATCCCACGCCGAGCTGGAGTGTGCCCGCATGATGAATTTGCGTGCTGCGGTCCAGTGCGACCTTGGTCAGTCCTACGGCAGTGAGGCGAACATGGCCAAGTTGATCGCAGCCCGCGCGGCCATGCATGCCATCGAGCGCAGCATGCAGACCATGGGCGGCATGGGATATGCCCGCGAGTACCACGTCGAGCGGCTGTGGCGCGACGCGAGATTGTTCAAATTCGCGCCGGTCTCCGAGGAAATGATTCTCAACTTCATCGCCACACACGACCTCGGTATGCCCAAATCCTACTGATTTTGGCCTCTGCAAGAGCGAGATCACCGCGACGTGATCGACAGAGTCGCGCTGGTTGGTAAGGAAGGAGTGAACAAAGTGGTTAACCTGAGTTCTTTTATCGCGTTTCACGCCCGACAGCGACCAGATCACACGGCGGTCATCTACGGCGAGCGTCGAGTAAGCTATCGCGAGTTCGACGAACGCATTCGCCGCCTGGCCGCTCTGCTCGCCCAGCGCGGCATAGGCGAGGGTGACGTGGTAGCGCTGTTCATGAAGAACAGTCCCGCCTTCCTCGATATTGCATTCGCCTCCAGTTACTTGGGGGCAGTGTATCTACCGTTAAACTTCCGGTTGGCCCGCGAGGAAGTGCACTACATCCTCGCCGACGCCGACGCCAAGTTGCTGTTTGTGGACGATCAGTTTGACGATGTAGGTAACCTTTACGACGACACCGTGTTGGTGGACGCCATCGCCCAGGAGGACAGCAGGACGCTCTCGGATCCCACCTGGCCCACCCCCGAGCCTTGCCCCCGGCGCACCAATCAGCTGTTCCGCCTGATGTACACCTCCGGCACCACGGCCCGCCCCAAGGGCGTGATGCACACCTATGAGAATTTCTACTGGAAGAGCATGGACCACGTGATTGCTTTGGGCCTGACCAGCGAGGACCGGCTGCTAAGCGTGGGCCCGCTCTATCACGTGGGCGCCTTCGATTTGCCTGGTGTGGCACTACTCTGGCAGGGAGGAACCTTGTGTCTGCATAGAGATTTCGATGCCGAGGCGGCGCTGATGAGCATCGATCGACATCAACTCACTTGCGGCTGGACCGCGCCGGTGATGCTCAACCAGATACTCGCCGTGGAGAACCCGGAGCGTTTCGATCTGTCCAGCTTCCGCTGGTGCATAGGCGGGGGTGAGAAGACCCCGGAGAGCTGCATCCGTGAGTTTACCCGAGTGTTCAACGCAGGGCGTTATATCGATGGCTACGGTCTTACCGAGACGTGCAGTGGCGACACGCTGATGGTGCCGGGCATGGAGCTCGAGAAAATCGGCTCCACTGGCCGTGCTCTGGCTCATGTGGAGATCAGTATCTGCGATGAGCAGGGCCGCGAACAGCCCGCGAATACCGAGGGCGAGATCTGCCTGCGAGGTCCCAAGGTCACTTGCGGCTACTGGAACGCCCCCGACAAGACCGAGGAAAGTTTCTTCGGTGACTGGTTTCGAAGCGGCGACATCGGTCATCTCGACGAGGATGGCTTCCTCTATATCACTGATCGTCGCAAGGACATGATTCTCACCGGCGCGGAGAATGTCGCTTCCTCCGAAGTCGAGAACGTGATCTACCAGTTGCCGGAGGTAGCCGAGGCCGCCGTGATCGGCTTGCCCGATCAAATCTGGGGTGAGCGCATGGTGGCAGTGGTCGTGCTCCGCGAGGGCGTGGAGCTCAGTTACGAGATGCTGGAGGCTCACTGCCGAAGATATCTGGCGAACTTCAAGGTGCCGAAGCAGCTGCTGCTCACCGAAGCCCTGCCCCGCAACCCCTCCGGAAAAATCCTCAAGCGCAAACTGCGTGATGCCTATGCCGATGATGCCTGAAACAGGAATGAAAGGAGGAGAGTCATGAGTCTAGCAAATGCGATGGCGAATTTCGTCTACGATCTGGATATTAAAACATTGCCGATGGAGGTAGTGGAGAAGGCCCGGGCCTGCGTCCTTAACGGTTACGGCATCGCCCTAGGCTCCCACACCACGCCCTTTTTTTCAGTTGCTGCCGAAGCAGCGCTGGCCATGGACGGGGAGCGGACACAGGGCGCAACCCTGCTGCGTGATGGTCGTAAGAGTACAGTGGCCGGCGCCGCCTTAGCCAATGCTGCCCTATTTCATGGGCGTGCCCAAGAGGATAGCTGCGGGGTGGCGCATTTTGGCGCCATTTTGCTGCCGCTGCTTACTGCGCTGGTCGAAGCGAAAGAAGGTCCAGTGGAGCGCCTGCTACCTGCGTTGATAGCCGGTTACGAGGTGGGCGGCCTGCTGGAGACTGCGTACTCGGCTACTACCACTGGCAAGGGCCTGCGAGCCTCACCGTTGTTCGGGACCATCGCCGCGGCTGCCGCGGTGGCAAAGTTCCGGGGCCTAAGGGCAGAGCGCACTGCCGCGGCGATTAGCAATGCAGCATCCTTCACCGGTGGCATCCTGCAGTCCTTCGGTGACGGCACAGATGAATGGCGGTATCAGGTAGGTGTTGCTGGCCGCAACGGTTTGGCCGCCGCCCGCCTGGCGGAAGCCGGCTCGGTCTCCGCGCCGGAGGCGTTCGAGGGGCGCAGCGGTTTCGTGCGCGCCTATGTCGGCAGTGATTGTGATGTCGACGCCCTAGTCTCGAAACTTGGTGTGGAATGGTCGGTGCTCAAGGTGACCTTCAAGCCCTATCCGGTCTGTGCGTTGAACCAAACGCCGGTGATCGCGACGTTGGCACTGCGCGAGCGACTGAATGGGCACAAGCCAACCGCTGTGCGTATCCGCATGAACCCCACCTGTGTGGGTTACGCTGGCATGAATAGCGTCGGTCCCTTCCGTTCGCTATCGGGCAGCCTGATGAGCATCCAGTTCTGCATCGCTACCACGTTGATTTATGGCTCTCCCTCCGTGGCACGGATGAGTGATTTTGATGATCAGGCGGTGAATGCGTTGATGTCGCGCATCGAGCCCATCGCTGATGCCAATTACGGCCTGCTCGCCTGCCATATCGAGGCGGACGTGGCCGACGAGGCGCAGCCGCTGAGTGTGGAGCGGCGCACCGATCATACCGAGTACAGCTACGACCTCTCCCAGGTGTCGGCACTGATTCGCCGCATCGGAGAAGAAACGGGCGTACTCCAGCACGCCTACGACTGCCTGGAACGCTTCGTTGAAGCATTGCCCCGGGCGGATATTGCCGACGTGTTAGAGGCCTTCAGGGAAATTCAAAAATAAAGCCGAGTCCCCATGTTGGGGAATAATCAAGTTAACAATGATAAGAAAAATGAGGAGAAACTTTATGAACTGGCGCAACAAGAACAAGACTGTAAAGAGCCTGGCGAAAGTCGCTCTCGGGCTAGCTGCGGCGGCGATGATCGCAAGCCCCGCCCTGGCCGAGGACGATACGGTCAAGATTGGCATGACCTCGGCCTTGACCGGGGCTTATAACGAGTTCGGCGAGGGCAACCGCCGAGCAGTGGAACTCGCCATCCAAGAGTGGAACGCAAACGGCGGCATCAACGGCAAGAAAATCGAACTGGCGATGCTGCTGGATGACCAGCTTAATCCGGATCGCGCGGTGCAGAACATACGTCGGATTCTCGATAATGAGGAAATCGTCGGCATCATAGGGCCCGCCGGCAGCGGCCCGACCTTGGCGGTGATCGCTATGGCCGAGGCCGACGGACGGCCCTACATGAACCCCATCGCCCAGACGCCGGCGGTGACCTACCCGAACGGGACCGGTAATGCGCCGCGCAAGAACGTGTTCTCTTTTGCTCTGCAAAACGACGTGGAAGCCAAGGCCATGGGTGAGCACCTAGTGAGCAAGTTCGAGCGGGTCGGTGTGGTTTACGAGAGCACGGCCTACGGTGTGTCCGGCTTGGAATATCTCACCAAAGCCATGGAGGCGGCCGGTGGTGAGGCGCCGGTGGCTGACAACAGCTACAACCAGGGCACTCAGGACATGACCGCCCAGGTGGCGCGCATGAGGCGTTCCAATGTGGACGCTATTGCCGCCATCGGTCTGGGGCGTGACTTGGCAGTGCTGCGCCGGACTATGGCCCGGTTGAACATGACTGTGCCGCTGGTGGCCTCCAACGGCGCCCTGGGTCAGCCCTTCCAGGAGGGTGCCGGCGATCTGGTTGAAGGTGTCCAGGGGCCCATGATCGGTGCATTCGGCCAACGACCGATGCGCGAGGCCACCCAGAAGTTCGTTGACGCCTACAAGGCCAAGTATGGCACCGACCGCTGGTGGGGTGATGACGAGGAAAATCCGGCGCTGTTCATGGCGATTTCGGTATCGAACGGCTACGACGCGGCAAATATTCTTTTCGAGGGTATCAAGCGTGCGGACTCTACCGAACCCGACGCCATCAACCAGGCCATCGAATCCATTCAGGGATACGAAGGGGTCAATGCTGTCTACAACTTCTCCGAAGATCGGCACCACGCCATCGAGGCGGACGGCCTCGAGATCTTCGAATACGTCAAGGATGGTGAAAAGTTCTCGCTGGTGCCGGTCAGCGAGCTGTAATCGGCGGGTTCAGTGATGTATGGCGGACCCTGTGGGTCCGCCCGAATCTTCTTGGCAGAGAGCACTAAGACAATGGTTTTCTTCCTACAAATGGTTTTCGCTGGCCTTAGCGTGGGCGCGGTATATGCGTTGATCGCGTTGGGGTTGAATCTCACCTTCTGGACTACGCGGGTAGTGAATTTCGGTCAGGGCTCGGTGTTGATGATAGGCGCTTTGCTCACTGCTGTGCTGATTGGCTACGGCGTTAACTTGCTGTTGGCAGTGCTGATTGCCTTGGTGGCAACGTGCCTGGTGCTGATCGTAACCGAGATGGTGGCAATACGCCCGTTGCTCAAGGCGGGCGGCAGCATGGGTTGGGTGGTTTCTACTCTGGGTGTGGGTGTGTTCCTACAAGGTCTGGCCAGTTTGGTATTTGGCACTCAGGCGGTGGCTTTCCCAGACGTGTTGTTCAGCAGTTCCGCCACGCTCCAGATCTTCGGGGCCTGGGTGTCAGTGCAGTACATCGCTGTGTTCGTAATCTGCGTCGCCATCGTCGGGCTGATGGAGCTTTTTCTGCGCCGTTCCACTTGGGGGTACGGCGTACGCGCGGTGGCTCATGACGGGGAGCTTGCCTCTCTGATGGGCATTCCCGTGCGCAAGGTGGTGATGTTGTCTTTCGCAGTCAGCGGTCTGCTCGCTGGTGTGGCCGGTATCTTGGTTAGCCAGATTTCCGGCACCGTGGATCCGGGCTTTGGCTTGCATCTGCTGATACTCGCTTTTGTCGCGGCCGTCTTGGGCGGGATGGGCAGCGCCGTGGGTGCGCTAATAGCCGGTCTGAGCCTGGGTGTGCTGGAGAAGCTGATAGCCGGTTACTACTCTCCGGCGGCAGCGCAGACCGTCGCCTTCGTCCTGCTGGTCGCCGTACTGGCTGTGCGGCCCCATGGGCTATTGGGTAAAAAGGAAATGGTGAAGGTATGAATCCACTGCATATGCTTGGCAAAGCGATTAGCAGCCCCTGGTTGGTGGGGGGGGTGTGTATCGCTGCGGCGGCTGGCGCGAGCTTCGTGGATCAGGGCACAGTGCAGATGTGGTGCTTCTTGATAGTCAACATCATGCTCGCCCAGAGCATCAACGTGCTCACCGGGGTCGCCGGTCAGATATCATTGGGGCACGCGGGGCTTCTCGCCATTGGTTCCTACGCGGCCGCGATTCTCCTCAAGGACTATGGTCTGTCTTTTCCCGTGGCCGTCGTGGCGTCGGTATTGATTTCGGCGGCGGTGGGCTATGTGCTAGCCATACCGTCGGGGCGGGTACGCGAGTTCTATTTGGCAATGATGTCTCTTGCTTTCGGTCTGATTGTTTATGAGTTGATTCGAGAATGGCGCGGTATGACTGGCGGGGTGATGGGCATGCGTGGCATTCCGTCACCCGGGCTCGGCACGTTGGAGGTGTTCGGTTGGGGGATCAGCCCGGAGTGGTACTTCCGCATCATGTTGGTTAGTTTGATAGGGATGATGATCATGCTGCGCAATTTTATCAAGAGTCACTTCGGGCGGGCATTCTACGCCATCCATGTGAGCGAGATCGCCGCCGGCAGTCTGGGAATCTCCCCGGGCGGCACAAAGCGCTTTGCCTATGCACTGAGCGGCGGCATAGCCGGTCTGGCGGCGGGTTTCTATGCCTTCCTTATAGGTTACCTCACCCCCGAGAGTTTCACCCTGATGCGCTCGGTGGAAATTTTGGTCATGGCGGTGGTGGGTGGACTGGGTTCCCTTGTCGGTCAGGTGCTGGGCGCGGGGTTGTTCACGTATCTGCCCCAGCAATTGCAGGCCTTCAATGATTATCAGTATATCGTCTACGGATTGATTTTGGTGTTCTCATTCACCTTTTTGCCCCGGGGCCTGGCCGGTTTGCTGGGCACCCAAACTCGCTACAGCAAGCATGATCAGCTGAGTGGTCAGGTGCCGGGGCTTGACACGGTTCTAAGCCGGCGAAGTGGGAGCGGGCAGGCGTTAGTGGAGGTGTGTGATGTTGTCATGAGCTTCTCGGGTTTGCGCGCCTTGGATGGGGTCAGCCTGAGCGTACGTCGCGGCACGGTAACTGGTCTGGTGGGCCCCAATGGCTCGGGCAAGAGTACCTTGGTGAACGTCATCAGCGGCATGTATACCCCTACCGCTGGTGATGTCTACTTCAAGGGTGAAAAGATCTCTGGCTGGCCGGCTCATCGGGTGGCCCGGGCGGGTGTTACTCGCACTTTCCAGGACCCTCGAAACGTGCCGAGCTTTAGTGTTCGGGAAAATATTCTCATGGGTGCGCATCGGCTCTATGCTCACGGTGCTTTCGCAGCCTCGGTTAACAGCGCCGTTGCGCAACGCGAAGAGGGGCGTTTCCTCGCCTGCACCCAAGGGCTTATGGAGGCGGCCGGCTTAAGCGCTTATGCCGATGACCCGGTCGGGGACCTGCCCTACGGGATTCAGCGTCTGGTGGAAGTGGCCCGTGCATTGGCCTCCGACCCCGAACTGCTGTTGCTCGATGAGCCAGCAGCAGGTCTGTCTGATACCGAGGCAGAACGTCTGGTGGCATTAGTTCGCATGGCGCGGGATCACGGTGTGGGCGTGATGCTAATTGACCATCACATGGACTTCCTTGAAGAACTGGTAGATGAAGTGGTGACCTTCGACGCGGGACAAGAAATCTATCGCGGCGACATGGCGGGCATGCGTGACGATCCCTCTGTGATCGAGGCCTATCTGGGCAAGGAGGAAACGAGTCATGCTTGAGCTGCGCGATATTTCGGTGAGCTACGGTGCCATCGACGCGGTGAAGTGCGTTGACCTAAGCGCCGCGCCCGGGACCATCACGGCGCTGATTGGAGCCAATGGCGCCGGCAAGTCCTCGCTACTAAAAGCCGTCTCCGGGCTGGTTAAGCCCAAGACTGGTCAGATCCTGCTGGACGGTTACGACATCGGCGCGCTACAGCCTCATGAACGGGCGCGTCTGGGTATCGCCCATGCCCTCGAGGGGCGGCGGCTGTTCCATCAGCACACGGTGGAGGAAAACCTGGTTACTGCTTGGCACTTTCGGCATCCGAGCGGTGATTTCAAGCGCGCTGTGGATCAGGTTTATGCCAATTTCCCCATCCTCGCCGAGCGTCGCCGTTTGAAGGCTGGCACCCTCAGCGGAGGGCAGCAGCAAATGTTGATCCTGTCCATGGCTACTTTACATGAGCCACGGCTGGTGTTACTGGATGAGCCCTCTCTGGGCCTGGCGCCGATCATCGTCAGTCAGATCTATGAATTTATCCGTGGATACTGTGACGAAGGTGGACGCACCGTTGTGCTCAGTGAGCAGATGGCGAGTCTTGCCCTCAAGGTGGCGGACCAGGGTTATGTGCTCCGCCAGGGCGAGGTAGTTCAGTCCGGAGAGAGTGACCAATTAAAAGGCGACGGCTTAGCTGGCGCCTACCTAGGCTAAGTGGAATCTATGAGTAATAGCGAACAAAGCAAGCCGGAACAGGTACAACTGCTGGTGCTGGGTGGCGGACCGGGTGGCTACACGGCAGCTTTCCGCGCGGCGGATCTGGGGCTTGACGTGGTGCTGGTCGAACGTGAAGCCACGCTTGGTGGCGTGTGCCTGAACGTCGGTTGTATCCCTTCCAAGGCGCTGCTGCACACTGCCCACATCATGGATCAGGCCCGAGGCCTGACAGCGCAGGGAATCGACTTTGGCGAGCCGGAATTGTCCTTGGACAAGTTGCGTGGCTGGAAGGAATCGGTGGTAAGCAAGCTCACTCAGGGTCTGGCGGGGTTAGCGCGCCAACGAGGAGTGCGGTTGCTGCGGGGCGAGGGTCGATTTACCGGCCCCAACAGCCTCGTCGTGCACTCCGAACATGGCTCGCGAGAACTGCGTTTCAGTAAGGCAATTATCGCTGCCGGCTCGCGCCCAGCGCGTTTGCCATTCCTGCCCGAGGATCCCCGCATTCTCGACTCCACCACTGCGTTGGAGCTGGAAGATATCCCTGAGCGTCTGATAGTGCTCGGGGGCGGCATCATCGGCCTAGAATTGGCGGCGGTGTATTCGGCCCTGGGCTCCAGAATTACCGTGGTGGAGCAGGCCGATGGCCTTCTGCCGGGTTGTGACCGTGATCTGGTGGAACCGCTGCAAAAGGATCTGGAGCAGCGCTACGAAGCATTATACACCGGGACTCGCGTATCGGGTGTGCAAGCGCACTCAGGTGGTTTGAAGGTGAGTTTCGAGGGTGACCGTTCGGCGGAGATTTTCGACAAATTATTGTGTGCCGTCGGTCGCTTACCCAACGGTAGCCTGCTGAATGCCGACAAGGCGGGTGTTCAAGTAGACGATCAGGGCTTTATTGCAGTCGATGAATTTCAGCGTAGTAATGTACCCCATGTGCTCGCCATCGGTGATCTGGCCGGTGGACCCATGCTGGCCCATAAGGCCTCGCACGAGGGCAAGGTGGCCGCCGAAGTGGCCGCCGGTCTGCCAGTAGCCAATGAAGCGCAGGCGATTCCGTCGGTGGTGTATACCGAGCCGGAAGTGGCTTGGGTGGGCTTGACCGAAACTCAGGCGCAGCGAGAGAACCGTCGCTATGAGAAAGCAAGCTTCCCGTGGATGGCCAGTGGTCGGGCGCAAACGCTTGGAGCGGGAGGGGGCCTGACCAAGATTCTGGTGGACCCGGATAGCGGCGTGCTCATCGGGGCAGGAATTGTCGGCCCCAGTGCTGGGGAACTGATCGCCGAGGCCACGCTGGCGATCGAGTTGGGCTTGGAACCGGCGGAGATCGGTTTGACGGTGCACCCACATCCAACGCTATCGGAGACATTGGCCTTCGCCGCCGAAGCTTACGAGGGCACCCTCACCGAGCTTTACCTCGGTGGCAAGAAGCCGAAAAGCTGAACGTGAAAGTGGCATGCAGCTAGTATTGCCGGTGTAGGATGTGGCGGACTCCACCACATTGCTTACGCTCGGCGTTGCTCAGCCGACGAACGTGAACTTGGATGAGGTTTGAGCGATGCCTACTCGTCAGCTCCACCCGTGAGCCCGCCCCGAGTTTGCCTAGTCAGCCGGGTTTAGCGCTTCGACCAACCATTTGATATACTTAATCAGCATTCAGCCGCAGGGGGGCGGCTTTAAGGGATTAACGTTATGGAGATTTTTTGAACTTGGCCACTTGGAAGAACACCATTCCCAACCGGGATGAATTGTATCAGGCTAAGCGTGATGCTTTGCTTCGTGAGGCAGTGAGCGCCTTTAACCAGAAAGGCTTTCATGCCACATCCATGGAAGAGATCGGCAAGAGCCTTGGGGTGACTAAGGCCGCACTTTATTATTACTTCCCGAACAAGCAAGCCTTGTTGGCTGCTGCTTTCGAGCATGTATTGCAGGTGGCTTTCGAGAGCCTGGATCAGGCCAAGCGGGGTCCTGGTTCGGGCTTTGAGAAGCTGCAACTTACCATCCGCGGTTATCTGGAATCGACACTCAGCGAACTGAATCGCTGCGTCATTCTGACCGAGGAGCACGCCTTGCGGGCGGATCAGCGGGTGCTGATCGTTGAGAAGCGCGATCGGTTCGAGGAGGAGCTGCGCGAGCTGGTACGCGAGGGCATAGTCGACGGCAGCGTCATTCCGTGTGATCCCAAGCTCGCCATCTTCGTCATTTTCGGGGCGGTCAACTGGGTTCCGAAATGGTTCTCCAACGAGGGGGACTGGAATAGTACTCAACTAGCTTCTGCTATGTCCGAGCTGGTGTGCCGTTCGATTTCAGCCAAGCCGGTTTCCGCCCTAGCAACCGACGTATCGGCGCTGTAACGCTCCCGGAGCTTTACCGTGGAGTTATTGTCAAATATTGTAGGTGGCGGTTAGGCAGCAGCTCTGTCTTACCGGCCAGCCTGTCGTTTCCCATTTTGGAACTTGACGTTGCTCAAAACCTATTTTAGCGTCGCGAATCCCTTGATGCGCTTCCGGCTCTTGTGGGCACTCTTGGCGCCGCCTGAAGATTATCGCTAGTGTTGGTAACCCGAGAAACGCTGTAGTGCGACAATCAAGATGAGAAAGATGAGACCTCGACGACTCACGGTCCGCATGATCCCCTCAGGGTGATCATGACCATCCCGGTTGATCAAAATAGGTCTCCTGCTATTCCGGATCAGGTAGGAGACTTCTTCATAATCGCTCACTTCAGAGTAGCCACTGAATAAGCGAGCGAACGCTATCCCGCCGCGACAATGTTTTTTTGCGCAGTCGATTATGGCATCTGGCTCTCGCAGGTTGTCGAAACTAGCCAAAGGACGGAACGTGTCCAATCGCTCATCCAGACTTAGCGGATTTTGAGAATCCCCTTTTGGATGCGCCAATCGTTGCTCAAATACACGCTGATCCCAGGTCGTCACGGCAACCTTGCCGATCCACTTCTGTGGATAAGCGGTATCGACATCAGGATCAAAAAACATGGAGGCTCACTTCGAAAAATCAAAGACTTGCGGATTGCGCATCGTGTCCGCTGTAAATGCCTCAACTCCGACCGTGCCACAATATGCCAATAACCCAAACACACAACCCTTCGAGAACTTCGCTTCACTCATCGTATCGGGGATACTGGAGTGGTTGAATACATTGAGTGCTCATTGATGCACGCTAACGCTCGCGCGAGTAATGTCGGATATCGCCAGTTTTTCGTTCTCCCGTAGTAGCAGAAAAGTACCAGCTCCAGGATGAGTATGGACAAGAGGCATGAAACTTCAACGACGTCTTGAGTATCCCCAGCGACGGCCCAACCTGTCGGTGAGGCGCTGCGAGTTGACGGAATCGGACATCGCCTCACCCATGCCCTGTTTGCCCAATACGATGCCGCTGGCGCCGATGACTCCCTGCTGGGAAATGGCCGCTGCCAATAATCCATTGCTGGTAGCCTTGGCTGCATGCAACGGGCGCGAATCCGGATCGTCATGAATAAAGGCCCAGAGACCAGCCGCCTGAGTACCAGCATTCCCTGCGGCATGCGACATAGTGCGATGATCGAGACACATCATATGACCCGCTGCAACCGCCGCTGCTAGCGCCCCCCGGTACCCGTTGTATGGTAAGCGCCGCTAAATCGACCCACTTGCCCTAATCGTATTGAGCCACTTTTTTTGAAGCCGGCAACTCAGCATTCCAGGGTAACAGTGTTTCCAGTTTTTCGAGGGTATCTGCTTCGGCAATGTGCTTTAGTACATGGTGGATGTAAGCAGAGGGCTCCAGATTGTTCGCCTTGGCCGTTTCGATCAGAGAATAGCAGGTGGCACTGGCGTTCGCGCCCTGTGAAGTATCGGCAAACAGCCAGGCCTTTCGATTATGGAAGTGTTTCCATAATAAGAAAAATTGGCTCTTTAGCCAAACGCCAAAGGGTGCGCACGCCAGCGCCAGACTCTACAGCCTGATCGAAACGGCCAAAGCCAATGGTATCGAACCCTATACTTATATGGTGGAAGTGCTCACAAAACGTAACCGTTCATTCTACGACGTAATGGACTTACTTCACGTCACGAAGCGGCCTGAGTAATCCTGGGGAGACCTTGTATTGCGCCTTACCGTCCTCGGCCAGCACGATCACACTTTTGCGATTGATCTTGGTCACGATCCCCACCGCCGGTCCGCTTCGGCCATTAAAGGTTACTTTCAGTCCCACGCGCAACTGGCTTAAGGCTTGCAGATTTTCCTGATCTTGCAGTTCGTCAATGCGCTGGCAGATGAACGTGTTCAGTTCCAGCAGTTGGTCGAGGGTTAAATCGTCAATGCGCATAGCCATTCGGTTCCCGTTGGCCGGTTTGTCGGTCAGGATGACGCGGGTCGATCAATGAGTGTAGTGGGCTATCGGCGAACCGCACCTTCCAGAGTCGGGGCGTCAGGTCCGCCACCTCGCTGGCCGGGTGCTGGCTGATGCGTTGCAGTACGTCCACCAGATAGGTGTACGGATTCAGGTCGTGCAGTTTGCAGGTGGCAATCAGGCTCTGGATGATTCCCAGGTGTTCGGCACCCAGTTCGGTCCAGCAAAACAGCCAATTTCTGCGGCCCATCGGAATGGGCCGCAGAGCCCGTTCCAGGTGGTTGGTATCGGGTTGTACGTCCGGATCTTCCAGGAACACCGTCAGACTTGTTTCACGATTAAACACGTAGTTCAGCGCTTTGGTGAGCGGGTCACTGGGCAACAGGCCACCGTGTATCAATTGCTCCTGACACCACTGGAAGAACTGACTGACGACCGGTTTTGAGTGATCCAGCCGGTACTGGCGTTTCTTCTCACCGGTCAGTTGCTGAGCCCGAATCGCCTCTTCGTTCTGGTACAGTTTTGCAATCTGTTGCAGGGCCTCAGTGGCTTTCTCCGGATGGTCGTTCTGGGCATCCACAAAGTAACGGCGACCGTGATCCTTATCTGGAGCTCCAGATAAGGATCATTATCCCGAGTCGATTTTTATCCGGAGTGTAGCCTGAGAATCCCAGTGTTCATGCGGCCTTGGGGCGGTCTTTTGACGGGATAAAATTGCCAACTGCTACAGCGACGCCAAGAAGGCCAGCAAGTCAGCGCTTGGCTGCCACGGCTTTGCATTGGTCGGTTCGATGCCGGCGCGTTTCCAGAAGGCTTCGAGTGCTTCTCGTTTCATCTGCAAGTTGGTGGTGAGATAGCGACTGGTGGTGGCGATACTGGCATGACCGAGATAATCGCGGATGACGGTGACGTCGACACCGGACTGCAACAGT
>Ga0307486_1000921_pt1 | contig 24486 bp, 21 predicted proteins | sample CBIW02metaG_FD_203663 | JGI IMG/M metagenome (GOLD analysis project Ga0307486, IMG submission 203663) | Sea-ice brine microbial communities from Beaufort Sea near Barrow, Alaska, United States - CBIW 0.2 | ecosystem: Environmental > Aquatic > Marine > Coastal | place: USA: Alaska | collected...
TTTACGACAAACCACGCACTCCCTACCAGCGCGTCATCGATTCCGGCATCCTTACCCCTGAGAAAGCCGCCGAGCTCGCTTCCCTGTTCGAGATCACGAATCCAGCCGAGCTGACTCGAAAAATCACGGCGATCCAAACCCGGCTCATCAACCTCGCCAAGGACAAAACCGAAGCTGTCACCGCTAACGTTTCGCGAGCAAAACCAGCTGAGGCACGCACTCAGATTTCGCGAGCATCTTGACGTGAGGCACTACGGACTTGTTTGATCTGGCAGAACATTTGTCCAGTCTCACGCACTGATGGACTCGCGCAAGCGCTTTGGATGCCGCCATCGCTTGCATCACATCGTTCGCGGACTTCACTCTGGCAGCAGGGCCCCGGTCGGAAACTGATTGCACGCCCGACTCGCGACGGCCGATGACGAACCAAATGCCACGTGAGGGCTTGTCCGAATCATTCACAAAGCGGTGAGTCCGCTCCGAATGGAGGGAAAACGAGTCCCCCGGCTCAAGTATGTACGCCTCCAAGTCGATCGCCTAGCTGAGCGTACCCTCAGCGAAACAGCCGAATTCCAAGTCGGCATGGCGCATCACTTTCCCGCCGAGACCACTCGATGCGTCGGGACCATAAGTTACGACAAACGGCTCGACTGTTGTCGAGTCGTCCACCGGGAGTCGCTCCCAGAAAACACCGCTCTGCATCTCGATGATCGGGTTGTCTACACTGCGCTGCACGATCAAGTTGAGCGTCGGATTCGAGCGACGCGGCCCTGGTTCAACGGCGGAGCACGATACGGTATATGCTCGCAATGACGTGAGAGCCCATCGATGGAGATACCCAAACAACCGATGATCGCGAGCAACGAACCGACGGAGGGTCGGGCCTTGCCCGTTTAGATGTGCGACAGGTGGCTCGGGGAAATTTCTCCGGCGAGTGCAATACTACGCAGGCTCGGGTTGCGCTCTTCGCGAGCGCGAAGCAATTCGCATCCAATGCCTCGGTGCGTGCTTGGGCCTCATCTCTTCATTGAGATTGCGCCTTGGTGTTGTTGAGCATATGTGAACATTGACAGAACACAGTGCGGCGTATTGCAACTCTGCGGGTAATTACCAAATCCCGGCAGCGCCTCATGTAGCAGGAGCTCGCCGATCGTTTCATGGCAAGCCGTTTTCGGCACGCGAAGCATTCCACACGTCCGGAGACGATGGCCTTGTCACTGTCGTAAAGGGTATTGGCGCGTGGGGCTCACGGCTCACGGCTCAGCCTCGCCGAATGCAACGAGGACAAACAGGCCCGTGAGCGAGTAACACCGCTGCTCCCGCACTGCGGGACGCCCAGCATCAATGAGCCGAGTATGGATCGGCTTGGCGTTCCCCGGCTCGACCAGAGGTTCAAACTCAAGAGGCGTGAACCAGCCGAGACGGCGATGCTATGAGACTTAGTGTTCCCACGCTGCAATAGCACGCAGCACAACCGTCGCGCCGTCACACTGCTGATTGCCGAGCACGTGGGCCACATCGTCGACGACGGGCACCGCATGCTTTACCGAGCCACTCGCGGCACGGTGCGGACGACGCCAAGAGTCTCTTGGCCGTGCACATCCGGCACACAACGCAGGGCTCGACCGTCATCCCGAATTCTTCGATCCGATACCCTCTGCCGGCTGACCTGCAGGTAGCTTCATCGACAGGCATCATCGATTGGTGCCTTGGCCAATTGGCAGTAGGGGGCTTGCGCAGTTGATTGGCTAAAGGTGGAGTGGTTGAGTTGCTGATATCGAGCAGCCGAATCACCAATTTGTTCTCGTATTCACATGAAGTCGAGGGCAACTAGCGCGATCATTGCTAGATCGAGGCGGCCACGTTCGAGCCCAGACGCTCCCAACGTTCATGAAATCTATGCACAGGAGAATGAGGGGTTCGCTGTCCAGCTCTCGTTGCCGGTTATAGGCGACGCGATGGATGCCTCGACGCAAGTTTGGACGCCAGACGACGAAGTGAGTGCACGTCGAACTAACCGCGCTCGTTGCCGACGCGGTCAAGGCCGCTGCAACGCCGCTTGCCGGCGGAGCGGGGCGCACTCAGGTGGGATGGAGCTACGGCCCAACGCTCGTCGCCGGCCTGCAAGAAGGCATCTGACTCATGCGCGAGACGGCCTTCAAGCTCGCAGCGCTCCTGCACCGCGCGTGGAGCCGTCCAGCTGAAGGCGGAATTCGCAAACCCGACAACGTTCGGATTGGCCGCAGCGGACTCGACGACCGACCGCGGGGACCACCTACCTGGGTCTCTAGACGCAGGGAAGAGGAGAAGGAGAAGCGACCGTAGAAACCAGTGGACTCGGCGAGGTGAAGACCGTACGGAACGCGTGAAACTAGACACGACTGAACACCTCGTGCGCTGCCCAATCGCTTTGAATCGACAATGTATAAGGAATTAGCGACCGCTTCGATCTTTTCGTCGCGTCTGTGTTCATCTATACTGAACAGATGTCGCGCGCCACCAACCGGATATCCCGCAACGAGGCGAATGGAGGAACTCCCATGGCAAGGGTTGGTATTGCGGCACTCGGCACCAGTGAGAACGGTTCCGGGCGAACAGTGACAGGACCATGCCGCGTGCACGGGCGCGGCATGCGCTGGCTTCGCACCTCCCCGCGAGCACATGAATGGTCACGCCGAGCATCGTCGGCCCGGATCAGGCGGATGCCATGCTCCTTATCGATGCCGCAAGGAACGCCATTTTACAAATCGAATAGACCGGAGGAATCCCCGATGATCAATCACGTAGTTCTATTCATCCTTAAATCCACTAGTCTGACCCAACGCATCAGCGATACCGAGCACATGCGTGCACGACTCGCTGCCCTCGTTGGCGAAGTCCCCGGGCTTAACTCGATCGCTCTCGAACCGGACCTTGGAGCCATCGACGGCCACTGGGATCTAATTTTGGTGTCAGAGCACGACGACAATGCAGCACTCGAGGCCTACCAAGTACACCCGTTGCACAAAGAAGTAGCGAGTTTCATTGGCGCGCTCGTCTCCGATCGCGCCACCGTCGACTACGCGCACTGAGCAGCACTGAGCAGCAAACAAAAATCCCAAATTAAGGTGCGAACATGACTCGAATTGGATTCCTCGGACTCGGCAACATGGGCAGCGCAATGGCGGGGCGACTTCTCGCCACTGGCCACGAGCTGATCGTGTGGAACAGGTCATCGGAAGCCGCCGATGCGCTCGTGGCTGCTGGTGCTGTGCGGGCTACAACGGCCGCAGAAGCGCTGGCGGCACCCATTTCGTTTTCCATGTTTGCGACCGACGCGGCTGCCGAAGCAGTCTTGACGCTCGACGCCCTCACTGGTGATCCTGACCGCGTCCACGTCAACATGGCCTCGATCAGCCCCACCGCAGCAGACCGACTCGTTGAAGTTTACCGCCGCGCAGGAGTGGGCTACGTTGCCGCTCCGGTATTAGGCCGGCCACCGGTCGCAGCATCCGGGGCACTCAATATCATCGTTGCGGGCCCAGAAGCTGCGGTCGAAACTGTCAACCCACTGCTCGAGGTTCTCGGCTCACGGGTGTGGCAATTCGGGGCAGTACCCCGCCGCGCCAATGCGACGAAAATTGCCGTCAACTTCACCATTATTCACGCGCTTCAAGCGCTCGCCGAAGGAGTGACGCTCGTCGAGGCCCATGACATCGACGCCAGCGACTTTGTGGAGCTACTCTCTGGCACGCTCTTTGGCGGAGTCGTTTATAGCGGGTACGGGCCGATGATCGCAGAGAAGCGCTACAGCCCAGCAGGATTTGCGTTGCCTCTCGGGCTGAAGGATCTCGGGCTTGCGGAAGACCTTGCCGCTGAGGGCGGAGTCGTCCTGCCAACAGCGCCGATCCTCCGCGAACGCTTCGAACGCGCCTTGGCTGATTCGGCCTTATCCAACCTTGATTGGGCCGCTGTTGCCGAAGTCACTCGAAGCCCATATCAGGTTAGCTCCGCCGGAAACTGACTCCAGCGACTGTTAACGCTGGTCGGTGCTATCTTCCCGCATTACGGCTAGAACGTCGACCGCTGAGTTAATCGAGCGGTCGCCCGACTGTTCGCCATATCCGAGATCGGCCAGGGTCTGGTAACTCATGTCACGCCGTCCGATCACAAACCAGACGCCCTTCGCGGGATGCGCCGTCGTATTCTCGTATAGGTGGGGGCGACCCGAGTCGAAGCAGAACGAATCACCCGGATCAAGTTCATAGGTATCAAAATCTATGCGGAGCGTGAGCCGCCCCTCCAGAATGGAACCGTATTCAAGACCAGCATGGCGCATGAGCTTGCCATCGATAGCGCTCGAACCGCCCGGTGCATAGGTGACAACAAGGGGATCCGCTACAGCAGTGCCTCCTACCGCTAGTCGCTCCCACGTAACGCCATTCTCCATATCGATCTGCGGGTTGTCAGCTTTTCGTTGAACGACGCCCCCTCGGTCGCTATCGGTCGTCGCGATCTCCGAGCTGGGGCTGTTTGATTCGGCTCGCTTCTGGCCCATCAGCCCATCGAGCGAAACGCCAAGATGGTTGACGAGCGCATACAGAGTGCTGACTGACGGCTGAGTCTTGCCCGTCTCGACCTGTGAAAGAAGACTGGCCGAAACACCCACGGCAGTCGCGACAGCACGGAGGCTGAGCTTCTGTGATTCCCGTACTCGGCGCAATTCAGCTCCGATGTCATGGTGCATGGACTCGCCCTTTCTGCGCTCAATTTCCGAGTTGTTGGCGGAGCCTGCGGACTCGCCGTTTGATTTCATCATTATATCTGAAGCCTCACTAAGCTAAGCCAGCTCAGACGCGGGTAGTGCATCGAGCAAAAGCTTCACGTTACTGGGATCAGCGGTCAACTCACCCGATTCGATCCGGCGCGCGAGATCGACAACCCGCGCGTTATGAGGTGCGCCTGCCGCCGTGAGTACAGAGACAACAAGCCCATTGATCTCATCGACTTCACTTCGCCTCCCCTTCATCCAATCCTGCAATACCGTGGTGCGCGACGTCGGCAGGGTGAAATCTGTGAGAACAGCGTCGATTAGCTGGTCAGCATAGGCTGCGGGGTCGTCCAGCCGGGCATCCGTCATTCCGAAAATCGGCCGAACAGCGTGTCCTGCGCTGAGACACGCATGGATCGCTTCACGCCCCGCCTGCGACATAAAGTCGCGCATCCCTGGCACCCGGACCGCCTCGCCAAGAGGGAGTCCAAGAATTGCCGAGGGCACAAGCTCGGCCGCGTTGACGACAAGTTTCATCCACTTCGAGGAACGGATGTCGTCAGACACTTCTACCGTGCCCGCAGCAGAGAGCACGCCGGCCACCTCCGCGGCGCGTGCGTGAGAAGCCGGCGTTGTCCCACCCACTGCGAACCACGACTTTGATCGCGGACTCTGTCGTTCCACCACGCCCGGGGTGAACATGTTGGCGGTGATCTCAATCACGGCACCAAGCGCTCGATCTGCTCCGACGATGTCGATGATGTCATCAATCGACATACCATTCTGCACCCCGACAACAATCGACCCATCGTGGAGCAGAGGGCGAATGAGCTCAGCTGCCCACCGGGTGTCGTATGCCTTAACAAGGATAAAGATCAGGTCGAAGGGGTCGTGAATCGTCGCAACCTCACACAGGTGCAGAACTCGCACGGGCGTTACCTGTACCACGTCCGGAAGCTCGACGCGGATGCCGTATTGCCTCATCGCTTCAACATGGTCCGGCCACTGCTCGATGAACGTGACGTCATATCCGGCCCGCGTGAGGTCAGCTCCTATTCCACCACCGTTTGCGCCGGTTCCCACGACCGCAATTCTCTGTGTTTTCACGTGACGACGATCGCGCGGCGCTTGCGGCGAGTGCGAGCGAGCGAGTAGAGAACGGCAGCAGCCAGGATGAGCGTTCCCTGCAGAACGTATTGCCACATCTGATCGAGACCAAGAAAGACCGTCGCGTTGAGCACCTGAATGAACAGCAGCGCACCCAGTAGCGTGCCCACAAAGGTACCGCGGCCCCCCAGCAAGCTCGTGCCGCCAAGAACCACCGCAGTGATGCTCGAAAGGGTGTAACTCACGCCCTGGGCGGGGTCGCCGATTCCGAGTTGCGCCATGAGCATGATCGATCCGAGGAAGGTGAGGGCTGAGGTGGCGACGTAGGCCAGAATCATCGTGCGGTTGATATCGACGCCTACCCGTCGAGCGGATTCCTCGTTCGACCCCGCCGCGCGGAGACGCCATCCCCAACGCGTGCGGCGGAGAGCGAGTTCGAGACCGATTGTCACAATGACGAGCACGATAAAGGCCGCGGGGATGGGTCCAAATTTCAGAGTGATGATCCTTGAGACCTCGCCGCTGATGAACCCGCCGGGGGTTGGGCGGAGAATGAACGCCATTCCCTGCAGTGCGATGTAGATCGTCAGTGTGGCCGCGATCGCCGTGAACTTACCGAATCGGATCAGGGATCCGTTGATAAGACCGACAAGCACTGAGACGAGAAGCATCGCGATGAAACCAAGAATGATCGATGTCATCGGTGATTCTTGAAGAATAAAGAAGGACGACACGACGACAAGGAATCCCGCGAGCGGCCCAACCGACAGATCAATTCCCCCGGTAAGGAGTGCGATCGTCTGGCCGAGTGCAATGAAACCGAGGGCCGACGCGAGGAGCAGCATCGACTGGATATTGAATGCGCCGAGGTACCGATCGTTAGTCGACAAAATGTATGCGCCGAGACCAATCATCACGGCCACCAGGAGCACCGATGGTGCATAGTCGCCGTGCAGGAATCGTCGAACAGCGATCCGGCGAGGGCTCTCCACGGACTGAAGCGCGTCGGATACTTCGTCAACCGCAACGGTGTGAGTGGTCGAGCTCACTGCAGCGTGGACCATCCGTTCCTCGTTGATTTCGTCGCCGGTGAGGGTCGCGACGACGTGTCCCCGAGAGAGCACGATGACGGTATCGCACAGGCCCTCGAGCTCTTTGGCGTCAGAGGACGCAACAACAACCGGCACACCCGCCGCCGAGACAGCACGCAAAATTCCATAGATTTCGGCTCGCGCACCCACGTCGACTCCCTGAGTCGGATCGTCGGCCAACAGAAGTATCGGTTCGGAGAGGAGCGCTCGGGCCACCATAACCTTTTGCTGGTTTCCACCTGACAGCGATGACACACCGGCGTCAAGCGATGCAGCCTTCACAGAGAGTGACGCGAGCGTATCACCGACGAGTTCAAGCTCCCGCTTGCGCCTCATGAAAAGGAATCCCTTGAACCTTTTGAGGGCGGCGACAGCGGCATTTTCTCTCACAGAAAGGCGCATCATGAGCCCCTCGGCATGGCGATCGGCCGGGAGGTAGGCAGACTTGTTGAGCAGATGACGACTCGTCAGTGTGTCACTGCCAATCGTGACTGAGCCCGCGAAGCCTTCGAGGCCAGCGAGTGCCCTGAGCAACTCGCTTTGGCCGTTGCCAACAACTCCTGCGATTCCGATGATGTCGCCCGGCCGGGCCGAAACGGAAACATCATTGAAACCATTGCCCGTTAGGCCGCTCACGACCAGATTAGGAGCAGATTCCTCTACCGCGTTTTTCGGGGGGAAAGTTGAGTCGAGCTGGCGCCCGACAATGAGCGCAAGCATTTCGTGGTCGGTGATTTCACTTACCGATTTCGTGGCGCGCAATCGCCCATCCCGAAGTACGGTCACTCGGTCGGCAAGTTCGCGCACCTCGGCCATGCGGTGGGTGATGTAAACGACAGACGTGCCCTCGGCCACCGCTTCCCGGACAAGGGCGAATAGAAGGTCAACAGAAGCCTGCCCGAGCGGGGCTGTCGGCTCATCAAGCACGAGGAGAGCTGGGCGCACGGCAAGCGCCTTAGCGATCTCAAGGAGGTGCTTCTGTGCGACTGTCAGAGTTTCGACGCGACTGCCGTGGTGAACATTGAGCCCGACCTTTGAGAGCATCTCTGCGGCGGTCACATCGACGGGAGTCGACTTGCGAAAGACGGCGGAGGGCAGCGCGACCAGTAGATTCTCAAGCACCGAGAGGTCCGGCAACACGGCAGGGTGCTGGTGCACAATTGCGATGCCCCGCCGGGTAGCCTCTCGCGGGTTCAGGTCATGCACGACATCGCCCTGAATTTCGAGACTTCCACCATCGGGTCGTAGTGTGCCCGACGCAATGTTCATGAGGGTGGACTTGCCTGCGCCGTTCTCACCCAATAGTGCGTGGATCTCACCGGGCAGCACTTCCAACGAAACGTCGGATAGTGCGGCGACCCCGCCAAAGTTCTTTGACACTCCGGTCATCCGAAGGGTCGCTACCGTCGTGGTCGTGTCGGGGCTGATCATATTCACAGAGGGATACCAATCTTGCGTGAGCTGGTGGAGAGGTGTGACTGCCGGTCCGACGCTGTGTCGGACCGGCAGTCAACGGTGTGATTACTGCAGCAGTGCAGCCTGAGCGTCTGCGCTCATTTCGGCCGACAGGTAGATGTCACCTGGCAGGTCCGCACGGCACTGAACATCGCTCGGGTCCGAAGTGACGGAGTTCTCGAACGTAGGGGCAGTAAATACTGTTGCGGTCGGGATTACGCCACCCGTAGCGCGGGCGATTGCGTGCTGAACGGCGAGACGCACATTGTCGTTTCCGGTGGCGACTGTCAGGAGCTTGAAGTCGGGGTTAGCCGCCTTGTTGTCCTGGTAGAAGCATCCGAGCACGTTGCCGTCAGATGTTGCGAGAGCGGGAATCGAGCGTCCACTCTTCTGGAACTCCGGCAGTGCACCGACGAGCGACGGACCGAAGTCGGAGACGATGACATCGATCTTGTCGTACTTAGCGATTGCTCCGGTCAGAACCTGCTGGGTAAGAGCAGGGTCCCAGTTCGTAACTTCGAAGGGCTGCTCACCGAGGTAAACGTACTTCGAGTCGGTCAGAACGGATTCGAATCCGGTCCGCTCGTCTTCGCCCTGGCTGTTTCCAGCAGGACCGGAGAGGAACAGGATGTTTGCGCCATCAGGGAAGTTCTCCATGATCCAGTTGCCCCATACCTTGCCGTCAGCAACGAAGTCGGCTCCAACCCAGAGGTCGTAGTCAACACCATCGGTTCCACCGGGGTTAACCCGGTACGGCACGGTCACGACGCCTGCTTCGTACGCACTGCGCAGCGTCGGGAGCATTGCCTCGCCTGCATCGGGGAAGACGACGAGCGCGTTAACGCCCTTTGCGACCATTCCCTGGATGTCGGAGATCGCCTTCTGAGTGTCACCCTGGCCATCTGCGTACAGGTAGTCAGTGATGCTCGGGCACTTTGCGACCTCGTCAGCACCGGAGGCCGTCGTGACGAGCCTCCAGCTGTTGCCGCCAAAACCGTCGAGCAGGCCGAGTGTGGCCTGCTCGGGGCCACACCAGTCGGGGGCGCCGTCAAGCGCCTGGCCTGGAGTGCTGGTGTCAGCGACGGGTGCTGCACAAGCAGCGAGAGCCATCGCAATTACACCGATGCCCATGGTAATCGACGTAATCTTGCGGTGTCGGTTCATTGTGTTCCTCCTACTAATGGCGCGACGCCTCTGTCGCACTCTTGCAATGCACTCCCCTGGTGGGAAGGGTCTGGTTACGCCGCGGGTACCTCGGCGCGAGTTCGGAGATTGCTAAGCCGACGGCGGATTGCCCGCCAGTCGACCGTATAGATTGCCACACCGGTGGCGAGAGCTGCAGCCTGTACGAGGGTGCGGACGGCAAAGGGAACGCCGAGCGCGAGCACGAACTGATCAAGCTGGCTGAGGAAAAGAGCCGCGACCACTGTGGCAACGGGGAAGCCTCGCCCACCGAGCAGCGACGTTCCACCAAGAACAACCACAGCAACTGACGGTAGGAGGTAGACATTTCCTTGGAAGGCGGTCGGCTGGAGGGTAATACCCGCGAGTAGCATTCCTGCGACCGCGTAGAGCAGCTGAGCCCAGACGTAGGCCATGAGTGAGTGAGTTTGCACGCGGAGCCCCGTGGCTCGCGCCGCGGCGGGGCTTGCACCGATCGCTTCGAATCGACGGCCCGCCATGCTCTTTCGGAGCAGCAAGGCGACAATGGCCAAGAGGCCGAGAGCGAACAGCACGGCGTTGGGCACGCCGAACGTCAAGTGACCGGCGATCGATGAAAGAAGACTAGTTACGGTACGTGGAATGCCCTTGGAAATCGCGAGAACCGCTCCGAACAACAACGCGTTCGTGCCGAGAGTCGCGATAATCGCGTTCAGGCCGAGTCGACCAACCAGAAATCCGTTGAGTGCGCCGGCGATTATGGCGAAAAGCAGCGCGGTAAGAACAGCGGGGAAAAGCTTACTGTCGTCGCCGTTGGGCTGGTGACTTGTCACGACAATCGCTAGAGACACAGCACCAGGTACCGAAAGGTCAATTCCGCCTTGCTGGACGACCAGCATTTGGCCCAGCCCGACGATCGCGAGAACAGCAGCGAAAGGAAGCATTCCGAGCACCGCGCCAGAGGACACGCTACTGGGGGCGAGAACGGCGCTGAGGATGAACAGCGCCACGGTTGAGATTCCGACCGTGAGCAGTCCCTTCGAGACGCCAAAGCGGCTACTCGTGAGGGGCTTCGGTGTTCTGGCCTCAACCATGCTTTCTCCTTCGAAAGTTAAACAGGTGTTCCGCCTGAGCGGACGAAGTGTTCAGTAAAACTGTATATCGATGTAAAGCGAACCGCAAGACGAACGCGTAACAGAAACGTATCGAGGCCTCTATTTGGGCAGGAGACAACCTAGATTAGCGCCGACAGCGAACCCCTAAAATTGGTGACCCTCATCCGATAAGCACCGCTACGCAGAGCACTATTTTCCTTGAAAACACTGGCTAGATTGGAGCAAATGGGAAAAGTTCGATAACGGGGCACGACGCGAGGAAGGGTGCCCACAGCACCCGCCAGCACGTTTCAAATAAATATTCACTATCTCCCTTAGCAGTCGTGCACTATCGTTTAGTTCAACTGAACAACGTTCTTTGAAAGGCAGGTTTTCCCATGAACACTCATGCTCCCCCACGCGCTCTCGTAGTAGGCGTCACCGGAATTGTCGGTCAGGTCGTCGCTCGCCAGCTCACTGATGCTGGCTGGGACGTCCATGGACTCGCACGACGGGCCCGCCAGCCGGTCGACGGAGTGACCTTTATTCAGGCCGACCTCCTCGACGCCGAGGCGACCGCGACCGCTGTAGCCGGCCTCAAGCCGGAGCTCGTATTCATCACCGCCTGGATTCGCAAAGACACAGAGGAGGAAAACATCGCTGCGAACACAGTGACGCTTCGTAACCTTTTTGCGGCGCTCGAACCCGATGGTGGTGTTCGGCACGTCGCCCTGCAAACCGGGCTGAAGCATTACCTCGGCCCCTTCGAGGACTATGCGAGCGGCATCAAAGCGGAAACACCGTTCCATGAGGACGAACCGCGCCTGCCAAAACCAAACTTCTATTACTCCCAAGAGGATGTGCTGTTTGAGGCAGCCAAGCGGCTCGGCTTCACCTGGAGTGTGCACCGCTCGCACACCGTCTTCGGCTTCGCCGTCGACAACGCCATGAACATGGTCCTGACACTCTCGGTATACGCAACGATCTGCAAAGAGCTCGGGCACCCCTTCGTCTTCCCCGGGTCAGTGTCACAGTGGAACTTCCTCACAGACGTCACCGACTCCGACCTCCTGGCCGAACAGCTCATCTGGGCGTCGACTAACCCAGAAGGCGAAAACGAGCCATTCAACATTGCCAACGGTGACCAGTTCCGGTGGCATTGGCTGTGGCCTCAGATCGCCGCACACTTCGGCCTCGAGTGGGAGGGACCAGAAGAAGTGCCCCAGACGCTCGAAGCTTCAATGACCGAACTAGCCCCCGCTGTGTGGGCGCGTATCGCCGAGCGCGAGGGACTCGTCGAACCCGACGTAACAAAGCTTGCATCATGGTGGCACAGCGACAGCGATTTGGGTCGCGAAATTGAGTGCGTCACCGACATGGTCAAGAGTCGCGAAGCAGGGTTCCTGAACTTCCGCTCAACACCAAAGAGCTTCGTTGACAAGGTTGCGGGTTACCGCGAGGCTCGATTGATCCCCTGAGGTTAAACGCGAGATGGCGCGGCGCCCTGAGGGGCTCCGCGCCATCGTCGTATTCAGATCAGAGAGATGCGGCGAACTCGATGTGTGCCTTGATCGTTTCGGCCGGTCGCTGGGCCGCGTCAAGTGCCTCAGTGGCTTGGTCGACCGTAAAGTGCTGCGTAACTAGCGAGCTGAGGTCGATCCCCTTCTGCGCCATGAACCGAAGAGTATCGGGCCACACACCGGGCGATCCAATCGAACCCGTAATTGTGAGTTCCTTCGACTGGATGAGGCCAAGTTTTGCTGGAGCCTCGCGTCCGACATCGATTCCGATGTAGCCCACACGCCCCTTGAACGCGGCAACCTCAAGCGCGGATGCCATAACTTCCGGGCGACCAGTCGCCTCAATCACAACGCTCGCGCCCTGCCCCTGAGTTTCGGTGGCCAATACGGCATCAAGCTCTTCGGGTGTGACCGCGAAGTGGGCTCCCAGCGCCTTTGCTCTCTCGCGCCGGTGCGCACTGGGCTCCACAACGATGGTCTTCGCCCCAAGAGCCACGGAGCCGGCAGCAACTGCGAGCCCGATAGGTCCGGCTCCAAGTACGACGAGCGTGTCGGAAGCATTGACATTGCCCACGCGCATGAGCGCGTAGTAGGCGACACTGAATGGCTCCACTAGCGCGCCATTGGTGTAGCTCACTTCCTCGGGCAGTTTGTGCAACCACGAGTCCTTCGCAACAAAGAACTCGGCGGCGGCCCCACTGATCGAGAAGCCGAAGTGCTCGTCACCGATGACGCATTCGCCGACCACTCGATCGCCGGGGGCGAATCGCGTGACCTTAGAACCGACCGCTTGAACCTCCCCCGACCACTCGTGCCCCGGGATGATCGGGTAGCTGAACGGAATGATGTACCGTCCCTCGAGCAACTCGATGTCCGAGTGGCACACTCCCACAGAGCGTGCCGCGACGAGCACCTCATCGTCAGCAATCTCCGGAGTGGGCAGCTCGTCGATCTGAGGTGCTCCGACCGCAATGTAACGTAATGCCTTCATAGGTGGTTCTCCTCAGTGGTGGTTTGCGGTTCTAGTAGGCGCGAACCAGGACCTTGACCTGGTCGCCGGTGGGTGAGAGCAGGGTTTCAAAGCCGTTTTCTACGATGTCAGCCATGTCAATTTGCGCACTGACGACCTTCTCGACATCCATGCGGCCCTGGCCAATCAGGTTAATAATCCGCGGCCAGTCGGTCACCGGGTAGCACCACGTGCCTCGGATAGTGATGTCACGTTCGGACAGAACCATCGGATTGATGGCTGCCGGCTTGGTGTGCAGACCAGTCTGCGAAATGTTTCCGGCGGCTCGCACAGCGGCGAGCGCGGTCTGCAGCGCAATCTCGTTCCCGGAACACTCGATAACGGCGTCGACGCCGATCCCACCGGTGAGGTCTCGTAGTTCCGCTGCAACATCTGTTGAGCGTGGGTCAAGAAGAGTTCCAACATCGAGGGAACGAGCAAGTTCCTGTCGCTTCGGGTTGACCTCCGACATGTAGACGGTCGCACCGAGTGCGCCCGCGTACAACGACGCGAGCGCGCCAATCGGGCCAAGACCGGTGATGAGCACCGTGTCGCCGGGTCGAACTCCTGCTCGGTCTACCCCGTACGCCGCTACAGCGGTTGGCTCGACGAGGGCACCTTGAATGTCATTGACCGAGTCGGGCAATTTTGCGACCTTGGACTCTGGAACTACACACTGCTCTGCGATGCCGCCCCAGGCATCGCTCAAGCCGACACACGCCATTGACCTGCACAGGTGATTGAGGCCCCGCTGGCAGTAGAAGCACGTGCCACAGAAAAGCAAAGGCATAACTGATACGCGATCGCCGACTCGCACGGACACAACATCCTTACCCACCTCAAGCACCTCGCCCGAGAACTCGTGACCAAGGATCTGGGGAGCAGTCGATCCATTGAGTGGGTGCGGCGATGTCGGGATGACAATCGGACCAACCGAGTATTCGTGGAGGTCAGTGCCGCATATGCCGCACCAGTACGGCTTCAGCCTGACCTCGCTCGGGCCGACCGCTCCCGGCTCAGCTACATCTTCGATTCGGATATCTTTCGCATCGTGAAATACTGCAGCTCTCATGGCGAGAGGGTCCTTTCGTTAGAGGTTGCTCAGTCACCCCAGTGTGGGATCGAACAGTACTTTGCCTTGGATCTCTCCCGTGGCGAGTCGTTCAAGTTGAATCGCGACCTCGTCAAGAGGGTGCACGGACTGCACGAGCAGGTCAGCAAGCTCGGTGGACTCGAGAATTGCCAGTGCCGGCGCAAGATCCTCCTTGCACACATGAGCCAGCGTTGACTCGATCGTGACCTCACTCATCACGAGGTGATGCACGTCGAGAAGCTGGGGCTGTGACGGCAGCCCAACCTGCAGCAGAACACCGCCCCGTCTCGTCATGCGCAGGGCTACATCAAGCTGACCGGGCGCACCGCTGGCCTCGATGACGACGTCGGCGCCACCACCACCGATTGCGCGAACCCGCTCGGCAGCGTCGTCCCCGGCGGCCACCGTGCGGTGGGCCCCAAGTCTCTCCGCCCGTTCAAGTCGCGGTCCAGCAAAATCCACAACCGTAATGGTCGCGTCGACAAGTGAAATCAGGGCTGCCAGAACAAAGGTTCCAATTGCCCCAGCACCGATAATCACCACATGATCGCCGTCTTTTGCCCGTGATCGACGCGCGGCATGGAGACCGACAGCAAGCGGTTGAGCTAAGCCAGCATGATCGAGAGCGAGGTCTGCGGGGATCAGCTCAAGAGTGTGAGCGGGGGCCGCGACGTACTCGGCCATTCCTCCATCCCGATTAAGCCCAAGGGTTACATAGTTGAGACAGAGATTAGTGCGTCCCTCATCGCACCGAACGCAGACACCACAGGAGATGCCGGCGCCCGACGCAACCCGAGCTCCGTGAACGAAATCAGAATCGCCCGCATCCACAATCTCACCCACAAACTCGTGGCCAAGAATCATCGGTCCGGTGTGCCCACTTGCGGCATGAGGTACTCCACTTACGGGAAATATCTTTGGCCCCGACTTCCACTCAGTAGCATCGGTTCCACACATTCCGCTGCGGAGCACTCGCACAAGAACCTCACCAGGCTCAAGCGTGGGGATAGGCCTCTGCTCGATTCGAACGTCGCCGGGGCCGTAGTAAACGGCCGCCGTCATTGATTCCATCATGCTCCGGGCTCGCCTCGCCCTGCCGGAGTGTTGAGGTGAGATTGCGAGTTGCGCGTGAGGTTCAGTGGTCCCCCAACGCTGAAGTAGCGCTGGCCAGCGACGAGCAGGTCCTCGGCCGGGAACTTGGTGATGACCTCACAGCCTGTCGCGGTCACCACCACCTCCTCTTCGATTCGTGCGGCACCGATTCCGTCCTTAGACGGCCAGTAGGTCTCGAGGGCGAAGACCATGCCCTCTTTGAGCACCTCGGGGTGGTCAAGGGAAACGAGCCGCGAGAAGATCGGCTTCTCCCAGATCGATAGTCCGACTCCGTGGCCGTACTGCAGGGCAAAGGCTGCTTCCTCGTCCGGGAACCCAAATTCCTGAGCGGTCGGCCACACCTTGACGATGTCCGCTGTCGTCGCGCCGGGGCGCACTAGGGCAATCGCGCGGTCCATATACTCTCGCGCAATTCGATACGCATCGTGTTGCGCAGAACTCGCGCTACCGACCGCAAAGGTGCGGTAGTAGCAGGTGCGATAGCCCTGGTAGCTGTGCAAAATATCGAAGAATGCGGGATCGCCCGGACGAATGAGGCGGTCGGAGTAGACGTGGGGGTGCGGGGAGCATCGTTCCCCCGAAATTGCGTTGACGCCTTCAACGTATTCTGAGCCGAGATCGTACAGGGTCTTTGATACGAGACCAACAGCTTCGTTCTCCCTTACCCCTGGTCGCAGGAATTCGTAGAGCTTCTCGTAGGCAGCATCCACCATCGACGCCGCCTGCGTCAGGAGGGCGATCTCGTCCCCTGTTTTCACGGAACGTGCGTCGAGAAACACCTGCTGGCCGTCGACAACTCGAATTCCTTCGGCCTGCAGCGCGAACATGATCGGTAGTTCGATAACGTCTACGCCGAGCGGCTCATTCTGAAGGCCGAACTTTTCAAGTTCACGCTTGATCTTCTTGGCCACACCCTCGGCTATCCCGGCATCCGGACTGAACGCACCGCGAAGTGTAGAGATTCCAGCTCGGGCACCCGACTCCGCGCGCGGCCGTACAGCGCCATGGTGTGGGGCGTGAGGGTCAGCATCAAGCTCCGCTGTAGTTGTACCCAGCCAGGGGTTGTTGAGGAAGTGGTGCTTCGCTGCCGAACCAAAGTCCCAGACAATCGGGTCGCTGTGACGGGTGAGCAGCGAGAATCGAATGAGCTTGTCCATAGCCCACGTGCCGATGTGAGTGGAGGACATATACCGAATATTCGAGAAGTCGAAGGCAAGAACGGCACCGAGATCGGATTTTTCGAGCGAAACGCGCAGCTTAGCTAGCCGCTCCTCTCGCAATCGATCAAAGCGAATGCGGTCTTCCCAGTCAACGGCATTCGTTCCGAAGGTGGCAGTTGTCATGTTCGTGGTCTCCCTAGTCTGTCTTTGGTTTGTCTGGATGAACTGGCCGCTAGACCAAGATCATGCCGCCCTCAATAGGGATGATCTGGCCGGTGATGTAGTCGGAGTCAGGAGTGGCAAGGAAAAGCGCCGTCGGTACTATGTCTTCGGGCGTCGCCGGGCGACCGAGCAGAATACCGCTCGCCATGGATGCGAAATTTGAGTCCGCCTCGCCCATGGCTTCTAGGTCCCGATCGAGCTTGATCCACAACGGAGTATCAACGACGCCAGGAGCGATGCCATTGACCGTGATCCCCTCGGCTGCTAGCGAACGCGCGGCTGCTTGAGTCAGTGAAATGACCGCCGCCTTAGCCGCGCTATAGGGTGCAAAGCTCGCAAAACCTGTGCGACCGGCGATCGACGCTGTGTTCACGACCTTGCCGCCGCCGCCCTGTCGCAGAAACTGTTTGGCTGCTTCCTGCGTGCCGATGAGGACACTCTGGGCATTTACCCGCATGAGCAGATCAAAGTTCTGCTCTGTGATGTCAAGGAACTTCATCGGAGCGTTCATGCCCGCGTTGTTGAAGTAGGCATCGATGCGCCCAAAACGCTCGACTGCTGCCGCGATACCGGCCGCGACGGCTTGACGATCAGTCACGTCGACCCGCACGGCGAGCGCGGCATCGCCGATCGAGTCAGCCAGCTCGGTGGCCTTGGCGAGATCGAGGTCGGCAATCACTACCGAGGCACCTTCGGCAGCCATACCGCGAACAAAGGCCGCACCAATCCCAGAAGCTCCACCAGTGATCACGATGGTTTTATCGTCCAGTCGGCCCGCCATGGGGATGCTCCTTTGCTTCCAGCTTATGCCTCTTCGTTGAGGCCTGTAGTGTTCAGTATAGGTAAACTTTCTTCCCAGCGTGAACACTAATTGGAAGTTGATCGCCAAAATAGGCCAAATCGTCCCAAAGAGTCGTATTCTCTGAGTGAACAGACCTGACAAAGGAGTTAAGGATCATGAACATGCGCGCCGTGCACCACACCGGGATCATTGTGAAGAACCTGGATCGCTCAATTTACTTTTACCATGACATTCTCGGCCTCGGTTTTTCGAACGAACCAAGCCCCTGGTTTGAGGGTGAGGACATCGCATCAGCGGTCGGAGTTCCCGGTGCAAAGCTGCGCCAGGTCTCCTTAACGGTCGGACCAGGCCACACGCTCGAGTTGCTCGAATACGGGAATCGTCCCGAAGACAACGACGACCCCATTCAGCAAAACTATCTTGGGGCGATGCACGTGGCGCTTCAAGTGGACGACATCGTTGCGACCAAGGCAGAGCTCGAAGAGAAGGGAGTGTACTTTCTTTCGGACGTCAACTACGTCGACGAGGGAGTACTCGCCGGATGGCGCTGGGTCTACCTGCACGATCCCGACCACATTACGGTCGAGCTGGTGCAGGAGGCCTATTACAACGAAGCAGAGCGCAAAGCCGGGATCGCCGAATACCTTGCCAACCGCCCCTCGCTAGAGTCCCTCGGCGGGCTGTAACAACTCGACTCTCTGATCCCGCGAATAGAGCACCCACGACAAAGCGCCCCAGACCATCGGTCTGGGGCGCTTCACTGTTAGAGCGTGATTGAGTTCCTACTGAATGACCATTCCGCCGTCAATCATCAGCAGCTGCCCTGTCATGTAGTCGCTGTCGGAACTCACGAGGAATCCGGCCGTTCCCACAATGTCTTCTGGGTACGAGTAGCGCTTCATGAGAATCATGTTCTCTGCGATGTCGTCCATTGACTCGCCGGGCTTCTTGAACATGCCCATCTCAACGAGGTCCTTGTCCAACTGGGCCCACAGTTCAGTGGCCACAACGCCTGGGCCGTAGCCGTTGACGGTGATGTTGTGCTCAATAAGCGACTTGGCACCGGCCTTGATGAGGCCCAGTACAGCGTGCTTGCTTGCCGTGTAGACCGTGACGTCGACGAATGCTTCGCGCGACAGGATCGAGCCAACATTGACGATCTTGTACGGGTAGTCCTGCTTGCCCTGTGCCTTCATCTGCTTGGCCGCTTCCTGCATGCACACGAGGGTGCCCCAGGCATTCACGTCCATGATTCGCTGCCAGTTTTCCTCGGTAATGTCGAGGAAGAACAGTGGCTTGTTGATGCCCGCGTTGTTGAGTAAGACGTTGATGCTGCCGAATTCCTTGACGGTGTGCGCAACCGCTGCTGCGGCATCCTCACGCTTCGTCACGTCGAGCTTCACTGAAGTCGCATTTCCACCCGCGTCGTTGATCTCTTTCGCGACGGCGGCGACGCCTTCTTCGTTGACGTCACCGAGGCAGACGTTTGCGCCCTGTGCTGCGCAATATTTTCCGACGGCCGCGCCCATCCCCTGAGCTCCGCCCGTGATGAGAATGTTCTTGCCTGCAAGTCGAGTGGTGTCCATGACTCTATTTACCTTCCGATGTGAATTCGAGCATAGCTCTATGATTTATTTAGTACTTGTTGGCAACAAAGAGTTCTTGCGCCGGGAACTTCGTGAGCACCTGCACGCCGGTGTTGGTGACCACGACTTCTTCTTCAATGCGCGCCGCTGAAATACCGTCAGAAGCAGGGCAATAGGTTTCGAGCGCGAACACCATACCGGCCTCAATCTCTACCGGGTTGGTCAGCGAGTTGAGTCGGGAGATGATGGGGCGTTCATGAAGACCGAGGCCTAATCCGTGCCCGAACTGGAGGCCGAAGCCTTCCATTTCGTTCTTAATTCCAATATCGGTGGCCTTGGGCCACAACTTGGCGATCTCGTCGGTGCCAACCCCGGCTCGTACGGTCTCGATCGCGGAGTCCATCCACTCGCGTGCCCGTGAGTACGCATCATGCTGGACTGGCGTTGAGCTGCCGACAGAGAAGGTGCGGTAGTAGCAGGTGCGGTATCCATTGAACGAATGGATGATGTCGAAGAAGGCTTGATCGCCGGGTCGAATGATTCTGTCGGTGAAGTTGTGCGGGTGCGGGTTGCAGCGCTCGCCCGAGACGGCGTTGATCGCTTCGACCTGCTCCGAACCCAGCTCATAAAGCTTTTTGGATGCGAGCGCGACAATTTCGTTCTCGCGAACACCAGGACGCAGCGCTTGAGCGATGTCGTCATAAACCCCGTCGACCATCGCAGCAGCTTGGCTGAGCAACATGATCTCGTCGACATTCTTGATGGCGCGTGCATCGAGCATCGACTGCTGGATATCGACAACCATGAGGCCCTGCGCCTGCATCTCAAAGAGAAAGGCTGGCTCGACGATGTCGACGCCAACGGGCATGCCGGCGACTCCGGCGTCAGCGAGCAGCCCCTTGATGGTGGCCACGGCTTCCTTCATGAGGCCAACGTCTGGGTTCACTGCGCCGCGGAGTCCAAGCATGCCGGCATGGCTATGACCTTCTGCCAGCCAGGGGGAGAAGAGAGCGTGGTGCTTGGCCGCGGATCCGAAGTCCCACAGATGAGGCTTGCCATCACGGGTCAGAAGCGCGTATCGCGACATTTTGTCACCGAGGGCACCACCGATCCAAGTTTGGGTGGAGTAGCGAATGTTGTACTGATCAAAGAAGAGGAAGGCGCCACATTCACTCGCTTCAAGGGACTGCATACTGCGCGCAAGGCGATAGGTGCGAAGCCGGTCGAAGTCGACGCGCTGTTCGAAGTCCACTGCCATGTGTCCGTGCGACGGAATCATCCGGTTGTCGAAGTCCAACGCTGGCGATATCGGTTGGGAATCGAAGTTCTTGGTCATGACGGTGTCTCCTGGACGGTGCGAATAGGTACTGGGCGTTGGCTGGGCGAGCGGTGTGCTCGCCCAGCCAACGGCAGTTAGTTACAGATGTATCTAGTTACTGCGGTGGTTGGTTACCACTCAGGTGCGACGTCTGCAGATTCGGCGTTGTCAATCGTGACCTTGACGGACGGCATGAAGAGGTTCGCTTCTACCGGCACGCCAGTGAGCACATCGTAAGCAACATTGATAGCGTTCGTGCCATCCCATGAGGAGGACTGGAACACGGTGCCGTACAGTTCACCGGAAATGACGAGGGGGTTACCCAAGAAGGTGTTTCCGATGGAGGTGATGATCATGCTGGAAGGATCGATGTCACGAGCCTTGAGTGCATCAATCGCACCGGCGACCATGGTGTCGTCTGCTGCGTAGATTCCCTGAACGTTCTCGGCGCCCACTGATGTCAGCATTTCTGATGCTGCGATCTGTGAGTCGTCCTTGTTCCAGTTACCGGGCTGCTCGGCCAAGATGGTGATGTTGGTGCAGTTCTCAGCGATGTAGTCAGCGAAACCTTCGTGGCGGTTGATTGCCGTCGAGTTTCCGGTAGCGCCATCAATCACGATGATGTTGGTGGGCGCGCCATCGGCGGCGTCACACATCATCTCGGCCGAGGATACGCCCTGGCCGTAGGTGTCCGGTCCTGAGTAGCCCTGGATGAGGTCCTTGTCCTCGGGGTTCACGTCAGAGTTTGTGGCAGTGACGGGAATTCCAGCGGCTTCTGCAGCGGCGAGACACGGGCGAACTGTGTCGCCAACGGCCGGCCACAAGATGATCAGGTCGGGCTGGGCGGCGACTGCAACTTCGCAGTCACTTGCCTGGGTGTCAGCGTCGTACTGCGAGTTGGTGATCGTCAAGTCGATCCCCAGCTCATCAGCCCTGGCCTGCATTGCTGGCAGGTAGGTGGTGCCGTACGGCTGGTCCGTTCCCTGGGGAAGGAGCGCGTACACGTTGTAGCTGTCAGCCGAGTCAGCTGATGTGTCAGCTTCCTCAGTGGCTGCACAACCGGAGAGCGCTAGCCCTGCAACCGCGAGCGCCGCTGCTGCGGGGAAAAGGATGCGAAAACGTCGCATTTTCTGCCTCTTTCTTTTGAATGTGACTACTCTTACTGGCCCGTCAGGGTTGACGAGTCAGTGCTCAGGTATGCGCCTGAGACTTTTCGCGACGCTGAAACCAGGAACGAATACCGGTTACGGCGGAGCGAAGTTGTGTGGGGTCGGAGATGACCGCGATGAGGAGGATCGAGCCGATAAAGATGTCCTGGATGTCAACCTGCACACCAGAGAAGGTGAGGGCGACCTGGAGGATGCCGAGCGAGAATGCACCGATCAAAGTTCCCAGAACCGACCCGCGGCCACCGTTGAGCACGACGCCGCCAATGATTGCGGCAGCGAAACTTGCCAGAAGCACCGAGGATCCGGCGGTCGGGTCGGCTGCGGTGCGCTCGAGGGTGTTGATGACCCCGGCGAGCGCAGCAACGAATCCTGAAATCATGAATCCGGTGAAAATTCGACGGCGAACCGGAATTCCAGCATCGAACGCGGCTTGGCGGTTGCCTCCCACTGCGTAGAACTCTCGACCGGCGCGTACTTTGCTGAGGAAGACCTGAAGAGCAATGAACGCGAGGATGAAGATCAGCACTCGTGGGGTGATTGGCCCGAGAAGCGGCGTTCCAAATGCAATTCCGGCATCGATGTCGGCGATTCGTACCGGCTTCGCATCCGAGAGCACGAAAGCGAGGCCTCGAAGCGCAAACAACATTCCGAGCGTTGCGATGAACGAGTTGATTCCCACGTAGAAGACGAAGAAAGCGTTGATCATGCCGATGACGATGCCTGCCGCCAGCGCGGCGACTACACCGAGCCAGATATTGGGCATGCTGGCCATGATTACGCCGGATACCGCCAGCGTGCTGGCAACGCTGAGGTCAAGTTCACCCATCAGGATGACCGCAGTGAGGCCGAGCGCGACGAGACCGATCAGGGCGATACGACCGAGGGTGACCGAGTATGCCGTAAACGTCGTCGGTTCCAAGATGGCCACGAGAACGACCACGATCACCAGAAGAGCGACGCCTCGACCTTCGGTTCTCCGAGCGATGCCAACTTTGAGTTTGTTGACGACGCCAACGGTTTCTTTGCCGAGCCGCATGGGCTGTGTATCGGTCACTTTTTGGTCACCTTTCGTGCGAGAGCATCAACTGAAACGGCGAGCACAATGAGTGCTCCAATCGCCATCTGTTGTAGGCCAAATCCGATACCGGACAGAACAAGGATGTTGGTGAGCACGCTGACGAAGATCACGCCTAGGAGAGTTCTCAGCACGCTACCTTTGCCGCCGAACACGCTAGTACCACCGATGATGATCGCGGCGAGTGCGCGGAAGTCGTAGCCGTCAGACATCGTTGAAACTGCCGTGTTGGAGAATGCCGCGAGCACAAAGCCAGCGAGCATGGCGGAGATCGCCGTAATCACAAACGCACCGATGACGACCAATGGCGTATTCACACCCGAGAGGCGAGTCGCTTCTTTGTTGGAGCCAAATGACCTCACAACAAATCCAAAGTTCGTGCGGGTCAAGACAAACCACAGGATCATCGTGATGATGAGCAGCACGATCGCGGAGAGCGGGATTGCACCGATCTTGGCCTGCCCGAACGCGCGGATTGGGCCGTCCTCGGGCCCAAAGAAAATGCTTCCGCCGGAGAGCCATCGAAGGATACCGAGCCCGATAAATGTCGTTGACAGGGTCACGATGACGGCGTTCGCCTTGAACACTCCGACGGCGATGCCGTTGACAACGCCGTAGAGGACCGCGACGAACAATGCGACAGCGAAAGCCAGGGGCAGCCCGTAGTCGTTGCTGACACCGATGAGGATGACGGCCGCCGTTGCCACTTGGGCCACAACCGACAGGTCAAGGTAGTTGGCGCTGATCACAACAAAGGTCATGCCCACGGCGACGATGCCAATCGGAGCCGCCCGATAGAAGACGTCAGTGATATTAATGAGGGACGCAAAACCGTTGACGAAGATGACGCCAAAAAGGACCAGCAGCGCGGTGAACACGAAGACACCGCGTTCAGAAATCCACACCAGAAGATTGAATTGGTTGCGCTTTATGCCAACCTCGCCAATTGTCTCGATCGATTGTGTCGTCATTAGGCACCCACCATCTTTTCGCCGGACGCCAAAGACATCACAGATTTTTCGTCCGCTTCGGCCCCGGAGAGGGTTCCCATGATTCGGCCGTCACGAATGACGTGAATCACGTCGGAAAGTTCAAGCAGCTCTGGCAGGTCAGAACTCACGACTAGCACTGCGGCGCCCGTGTCTGCGAGTTCACGAACAAGCCGATGAATCTCTGCCTTCGCGCCGACGTCAACACCACGGGTTGGCTCGTCGAGGACAATCAGTCGAGGCTTTCGGCCCAACCATTTCGCTATGGCGACCTTCTGCTGGTTTCCTCCACTGTATTCGCCGACGTTGCGTTCAATCTGCGGTGGCCTGAGCGCGACAGCGGCGGCAAGTTCGGTAACGAACGCAGTGGTTTTCTTCCTCAGCTGAACCCCGAAGACGGAAAGCTCACGCCGATTTGGAAGAGCAATGTTGTCGGCGACGGTCATGGTCAATGCAAGGCCATCGGTTCTGCGCTCTTCTGGCACATAACCAATTCCTGAGCGCACAGCAACCTGGTAGCTGGTGAGGTAGCGGGGGAGTCCATTTACGGTGATGAACGCGCTTCCGGCCGTTCGCACATCGGCGCCAATAATCGCACGCACGAGTTCAGTTCGTCCAGCACCGACGAGTCCGCCCAGCCCAACAATCTCACCGGATCTGACATCAAGGTCAACTCCGTTTACGTTGTGTGCCCGAATGCCCCTCGCGGACAGAACGAGTTCGCCGGGAGTTGCGTCTCTCCGCGAATCAAGATCTTGCTTGAGCTCCTTGC
>Ga0307486_1000922_pt1 | contig 24473 bp, 19 predicted proteins | sample CBIW02metaG_FD_203663 | JGI IMG/M metagenome (GOLD analysis project Ga0307486, IMG submission 203663) | Sea-ice brine microbial communities from Beaufort Sea near Barrow, Alaska, United States - CBIW 0.2 | ecosystem: Environmental > Aquatic > Marine > Coastal | place: USA: Alaska | collected...
CCGACGCGTTCGCACACCGGTGCGGCCCAGGGCGGGATGGCTGCGGCTCTCGCCAACGTCGAGGAAGACAACTGGGAATGGCACACTTTCGACACGATCAAGGGTGGCGACTACTTGGTCGACCAGGACGCCGCCGAGATCCTGGCTAAAGAAGCCATCGACGCCGTGATTGACCTCGAGAACATGGGGCTGCCGTTCAACCGCACGCCAGAGGGCAAGATCGACCAGCGTCGATTCGGTGGCCACACCCGTGACCACGGCAAGAGCCCCGTGCGTCGCGCCTGCTATGCCGCGGACCGCACCGGCCACATGATTCTCCAGACGCTGTATCAGAACTGCGTCAAGCGCGGCATCAACTTCTTCAACGAGTACTACGTGCTCGACCTCGTCATGACCAATGTCGACGGGGTGGACCAGCCCTCTGCCGTCGTGGCCCTCGACCTCTCCAGTGGCGAGTTGCACGTTTTTCAGGGTAAGGCGTTCATCTTCGCCACCGGTGGCTTCGGCAAGATCTACAAGACAACATCCAACGCTCACACCCTCACCGGTGACGGCGTCGGCATCGTCTGGCGTAAGGGCTTGCCTCTGGAAGACATGGAATTCTTTCAGTTCCACCCGACCGGCCTAGCTGGACTCGGTATCCTTCTCACCGAAGGAGCACGCGGCGAGGGTGCGATTTTGCGTAACGCTGCCGGTGAGCGCTTCATGGAACGCTACGCGCCGACCATCAAAGACCTCGCCCCCCGCGACATCATCTCCCGCTGCATGCTGAAAGAGGTTTCTGAGGGACGAGGCGCTGGCCCGGAGAAGGACTACCTGTACCTGGACTGCACCCACCTCGGTAAGGAACTGCTCGAGACCAAGCTGCCCGACATTACCGAATTCGCCCGCACCTACCTTGGCGTGGACCCGGTAACCGAGCCGGTTCCGGTTATGCCCACCGCGCACTATGCAATGGGTGGCATCCCGACCAACGTTAAGGCCGAGGTCTGGCGCAACAACGAGCAGGTCGTTCCGGGCCTTTACGCTGCGGGGGAATGCGCCTGTGTCTCCGTTCACGGCTCGAACCGCCTCGGGACCAACTCGCTGCTGGACATCAACGTGTTCGGGAAGCGTGCGGGCAATAACGCCGTCGAATATGTGAAGACAGCGAAGTTCACGCCCCTGCCCGACGACCCGGCCAAGGAAGTGCGCGAGTTGCTGGAAGGCATTCGCTCGTCGACCGGAACCGAGCGTATTGCCGTGCTGCGCAAGATTCTGCAGGAGGAAATGGACAAGAAGGCTCAGGTGTTTCGCACCGATGAGTCCCTCGCCGAGGTCACGGAGACTATCCACCTGCTGCGCCAGCGCTACAAGAACATCGGAGTGCAAGACAAGGGCCGTCGGTTTAACACCGACCTGCTCGAAGCCGTGGAACTCGGCTTTCTACTCGACCTGGCCGAGGTCGTCGTCTATTCCGCTCGAAACCGCAAAGAAAGCCGCGGCGGACACCAGCGTGAGGACTTTTTGGTGCGCGACGACGAAAACTACCTCAAGCACACCATGGCGTACCTCGCCGGCGACGCGATGAGCGCGGATGCCGCCGACCACATCAAACTTGACTGGAAACCGGTTGTCATCACCCGCTACCAGCCCATGGAAAGGAAGTACTGAGTTGAGTACCGCCACGATAGACGATAAGCCCAGCGTTCCCGAGGAGATCAAATCTTTCACGGTTACGCTCATTGTGCGGCGCTTCAACCCCGAGGTCGACGACGAGCCACACTGGCAAGACTTTGACGTGCAGCTCTACCCGACCGACCGTGTGCTTGATGCCCTGCACAAGATCAAGTGGGAACAGGACGGATCACTCACCTTCCGTCGATCCTGCGCGCACGGTATCTGTGGTTCGGATGCCATGCGCATCAACGGCCGCAACCGCTTGGCCTGCAAGACGCTCATGAAAGACCTTGACGTTACCAAGCCCATCTACGTGGAAGCCATCAAGGGTTTGCCACTGGAGAAGGACCTCATCGTTGATATGGAGCCGTTCTTTGACTCCTTCAAAGAGGTGCAGCCATTCCTCATGAATAGCGTCGCGCCGGTCAAGGGCAAGGAACGCACCCAAACGGTGGCCCAGCGCGCCCGCTTCGATGACACCACCAAGTGCATCCTGTGCGCCGCCTGCACGTCGAGCTGTCCGGTGTTCTGGACGGATGGCCAGTACTTCGGTCCGGCCGCAATCGTGAACGCACACCGTTTCATCTTCGACTCGCGTGACGACAGCGCGGCCGTGCGTCTCGACATTCTCAACGATCAGGAAGGTGTGTGGCGTTGCCGCACCACCTTCAACTGCACCGAAGCCTGCCCCCGCGGCATCCAAGTGACTCAGGCCATCGCCGAGGTTAAGCAGGCCATTATGCGTGGCAAAGCGTAGCGGATCGATTATGTAGAAGCACCCTCGTCGATGCGACGGGGGTGCTTCTTCGCGCCTCGTGCTCGCGGCTTGGCGAAAGCCTGACCCGGCGAGAGCATTGTGCCGTAGCCGGTCGCACGGTGCCGTTAAACTGGCGGGGTGAAAGAGCTTCTGGCCCGCATCCAAACCTGGCGCCCTGTGCGGGTAGTCGTTCATTTTGGTGAGGTTCGCGGCAACATTCTTGCCGCCGGTATGTCATACCAGGCGATATTTGCGATCTTCGCCGCCATCTGGGTAGGGTTTTCGATTGCTGGCCTCATCCTCACCCGCAATCAAGACGTTTTGGAAGCCCTCTATGGGATCATCAACCAGTCGGTGCCCGGACTGATTGGCACCGATGGCATAATCGATCCGGCGCTGCTGGCCACGGCGGGGGTCCTCACCGGCGTGGGCGTAATCGCCTTGGCTGGCCTGTTGTTCACCGCCCTCGGTTGGCTTTCGGCAACGTCTCAGGCCGTGCGTACCGTGTTTGATATGCCGCGGCAGAGTCGGTTTATCCTCTGGGTAAAACTGCGAGAACTCGGTCTCGGTCTGGTTTTTGGTCTGGCCCTTATCCTGTCAGCGCTGGTGTCTCTCGCCAGCACCGCTCTACTTGGCGCCCTCTTCAGTCTCTTTCAGATTCCCCAGGATTCGTTCTACTACGAGGCTTCTGCCCGCGCCATTGGCCTCGTGGTTGTGCTCATGATTGACACTCTTACCCTGGCCGGACTCTTTCGGGTGCTGTCCCGGGTGCGCATTCCCATTCGACGCCTCTTTGCTGGGGCGTTTATCGGCGGCCTAGCCCTGGGAGTGATGAAGGTTCTCGGAGGCGCCCTGCTCGGCGGCGCTAGCCGCAATCCCCTGCTCGCGACCTTCGCGGTGATCATCGGACTGCTGATCTGGTTCAACCTCGTGAGCACCGTCACCCTGCTCGCGGCGTCGTGGATTGCCGTTGGCATGATGGATGCCGGCATTCCGCCACAGACGCTGAGCGCCGATGAAGCGGCCGCCCACCAACACAAGCGCGTGCACGATGCCCTGCGTATAACCGCCGCTGCTGAGCTCACAGCGGCCCGGGCCGACCTTGACCGCTCCCCCTGGTATGCAAAATGGAGCGGCAGACGGCGACTCCAGGCGGCCGAAGCGCGGATTCGAGAGTATGCCAGGGAAGATGCGCGCGAGAAAGCGCGGGGGGAAGCTCAGCCGAGCGCTAACTAGACTTGACTCATGTCTTCTGTAAAACCCCTGCGCATTGCCAGTATCAACACGAACGGTGTACGAGCCGCCTACCGCAAGGGAATGGGAGAGTGGCTCGCCGCTCGCGACATTGACATTCTTGCCATTCAAGAGGTGCGTGCCGCCACGTCAGACCTGGAAGGGCTGCTTGGGCCGGACTGGAACATCCTGCACGATGCTGCCACGGCGAAGGGACGTGCTGGCGTGGCGTTGGTCAGCCGCGCGGGAGCATCCATTCATCGTGTGGCCCTCGGGGCCGATGAGTTTGACAGCGCCGGTCGGTGGCTCGAGGCCGACTACGAGGTTGACGGTCAGCTCATCACCGTGGTGAGTACCTATGTCCACTCCGGAGAGACCGATACCCCCAAGCAGGTCGAAAAGTATAAGTTTCTCGACGCCATGATTGCCCGGCTTCCGGAGCTCACCGCCCACAGCCCACGCGCGCTCGTGCTCGGTGACCTAAATGTGGGCCATCGCACCCTCGACATTAAAAACTGGCGCGGAAACAAGAAGCATGCCGGTTTTCTGCCCGAAGAACGTGAATATTTCGACCGGATTCTCGGTGCGGAAGACAACCCGGCGTACAACTTAGGCGCCGGGCTCGGCTGGGTGGATGTTGGCCGTAAGTGGGCCGGCGAGGTGGAGGGGCCGTACACCTGGTGGTCGCAGCGCGGCCAGGCCTTTGACAATGACACCGGATGGCGGCTGGATTATCACCTGGCCAGCCCGCTTCTGGCGGCATCCGTTGTCAATTACGCGGTCGATCGGGCCACTGCCTACGACCAGCGCTGGAGCGACCACTCCCCCGTCGTTGTTGATTACGACCTGTCGCTGGGAGCCCGTTCATGACCCAACCGCGCCTGTACTCGGGCATGCAGCCCTCGGCTGAGTCCTTGCAGATTGGCAATTACATTGGCGCGCTGCTCAACTGGAAGTCTCTGCAGCAGACCCACGACGCGTTCTTCTCCATCGTTGACCTGCACGCCATTACCGTGGCGCAGGATCCCCGGCTATTGCGGGAGAATACCCGGCGCACAGCCGCGCAATATATTGCCGCTGGTATCGACCCCTCGGCATCGACCCTGTACGTGCAGTCGCATGTGGCCGCGCACGCCCAGCTGGCCTGGGTTCTCAACACCATCACCGGGTTCGGTGAGGCCAGCCGCATGACCCAGTTCAAAGACAAATCTGCTAGGCACGGAACGGATGCCACGACCGTGGGCTTGTTTGCCTACCCCACGCTTATGGCGGCCGATATTCTGCTCTATCAAACGACCGTCGTTCCGGTCGGTGAAGACCAGCGCCAGCATGTTGAGCTCACCCGCGACTTGGCAGCTCGGTTCAACTCGCGCTTTGGCGACACCTTCACCCTGCCCGAGGTGAGCATTGCTAAAGAGACCGCAAAGATCTACGACCTGCAAAATCCGCTGTCGAAGATGAGCAAGTCAGCCGAGTCCCACGCCGGCGTGATCTGGGTGCTCGATGAAGCGTCGGTGACTAAGAAGAAGATCATGCGGGCGGTAACGGATGCCGACGGCGGCGTGGTCTTCGATCGTGACAACAAGCCCGGGGTAGCAAACCTGCTGACGATTTATTCCGTGCTCGCCTCACGCACCATTGAGTCGCTGGAGAACGAATATGCCGGTCGCGGATACGGCGATCTGAAGAAGGGGCTCGTCGAGGTGGTTCTGGCAACATTCGACCCGATTCGCGAGCGTGTCGCTGAGCTGCTCGGTGACCCCGCTGAACTCGACCGGGTGCTCGCATCAAACGCCGCGCGGGCTGCTGAGGTCGCCAACGAGACGCTCGCCACGGTCTACGACCGCGTCGGCCTGTTGCCGCTGCGCTGACGTGCAGCTCTTAGAAATCTGCGGGACAGCTGTTGGTCATCGGCTGGCGGGATACCCAGGTAGCGTCGGAGTTAAAAACTACACGCGCGCGTCACCATGCGCTGACACCTACGCGTCTTACGGGCTGAGTGTTCCCATCAGGGTGCACGCATGACGGTGCCCGAGGTGATACTTTTTGACCTCGATGACACCCTGTTTGCCCATCGCGAGGCCGTTGCGGCGGGTATTCTCCTGCACCTCAATCGGGTCGGCGGCTCCTTCGCCTCCGCAGACCGGAGCTCGGCATCCACTCTCTGGAACGCCCTCGAAGAGGAGCACTATCACTCCTATCTCGCCGGTGTGCTGGATTTTGCCGGCCAGCGTCGACGTCGTGCCCAAGATTTCGCGGCGTCGTTCAACGTTCCACTCAGCGATTCCGAGGCCGACCGCTGGTTCGACGACTATTTCGAGAGCTATCGGGCCAGTTGGCGGTTGCATAACGACGCGCTGCCCTGCCTCGACGCGCTCACGACCCTGATTCCCGGCGTGCGTTATGGACTCATTACAAATGGGGATCCAGTGTTTCAGGGGGACAAAATTCGCCGCGTGGGCCTGGACGATCGGTTCGAACACGTTGTGACATCGGGCGCGCTGGGCTTCGCGAAGCCGGACGCTCGTATTTTCGAGCATGCCTGCGCGCTGTTCGGTGTGCCGGTGAGTTCAGCGGTGTACATCGGGGACCGGCTGCGCACCGATGCCCTGGGCGCGGCTGCGGCCGGGCTGACCGGTGTATGGCTGGACCGCGCCCCGGCATCTACCGCATCTACCGCGTCTACCGCATCTACCGCATCTACCGCGTCTACCGCATCTACCGCATCCACCGCATCCACCGCATCCACCGCATCCACCGCATCCACAATATCGACATCCTCGCCGGTCCTTACTGACCACGAAACCTCCGGCGCTGTGCAGGCAGCTCAACTTGGTGTTCTACGAATCGAGACCTTAACGGCTCTTCCCTCTGCCCTGTCGTAGCTCTGCCCTGTCGTAGCTCTGCCCTGTCGTAGTTCTGTCCCTGTCCTAGCCCTGTTTCTCCCCCTGTCCTAGCCCTGGCTCTGGCTCTGGCTCTGGCTCTGGCTCTGGCTCTGGCTCTGGCTAGGGCCCTAGCTCTGGCTAGGCACAAGCACGGGTACCAGCCCGGCACAGATATCCACACGAGCAAGGCATACGCACCCGCACTGGAACTGGAACTGGAACTGGAACTGGCACTGGCACTGGCACCGGCACCGGGCTGCTTCTGCGAATTTACCGGCACGCCGCTCAAATCTCATCAGCTGCCTGTTCGCACCCACAGTGTCACCGTCTCCCGTGGCTAATTCAGGAAATCCACGGGTCAGAGTACTCTCGCCCCCCGAGAAGCGGGGGCGAGCCGCCGGAATATGACGTATTTCCTGAATTAGCCACGGTGCCATAGGCGCTACCCGGCCGACTATCTCTATGGGATGGGGTGGTGACTAGAGGACGTGAACGCGATAGCGATTTCGTGCGGCCAACAGACCCGTTATCGCCGCTATGACGCGCTCCGGGTGGTAGAAGATATCCCGGTGAATGGCCCGGTAGCTCATATAGGACATCCCCGCGAGATCGCAGTCGCGGGTGCGGTCACGCAGGTGCGCTTCCCAACCGTCGTGAAACTGACGACTATCCGCTTCGACCACTAGGCACCCCTCGATGAGCATGTCGACCCGGCCCACACCGCTGATAGCCACTTGAATTTCGAACTGCAAACCGTGGAGCCGCACGATAAAACGCAAGACGGTTTCTTGGCCTGATTCGCTCCGAGGATCAACCCAGCAGCGGAGCCACTGCAGTTCAGCAGGCAGGGCCTCAAAAATTTGCGCGATGGCCGACTGTGACACCAGACTCAGATGCAGTGCGTTATCGAGTGACGCCAAAGCAAACCGCGGCTGCTGACATCGAAAGATCTGGATCAAGGCATCCACCAAGCCTATGCGGAACTCGGTGCCGTCCCCGGGTGCCAGCAGGCGACCCCAATGCAGCTCGATCCCATTTCTGGTGGCCTCGGTGAGTCTTCGAAAACGGTTCTGTGGCGCGCGCATTCTGGAGACATTGTGGTCAAGATGAATGTGGGCGCGGCTCGCATCGAGGGCGAAAATACTCAGGTTGGCGGCCGCCGATATACAACCGAGCCGCCCACCGACCCGCACCGCTTCGACAATGTGGCGGTCGGCGTGCGGAAGAGTGTAGTGTCCACGTCGGCCACGAAGTAGATATCCATTGTCGACCGCGGCTTTCAGAGATCGCCAGGTTGCCCCCGCCGCCGTCAGGTCGGCCGTCTCGATCACCGATCGATTGGACTCTTGAAAAAGCAATTCCCACGTCATGTTCTTTAGTGTCGTGACACGAATGGGCCGACGCCGCAGAGAACGTCACTTCTGTGGAGAACTCAGCATAAAGAGACCGGTGGATAAATCCGGAGAGAATATTTCAGCCGTTGTGCGTGGTTAATTCAGGAATATCGGTTTCCATGTGCCGCCTCAACCGCACTGTTTCGGGCCACGATCTCTACCTGATGATTGGTTTGCCTGATTTAGCCCCCACAAGCGGCAGAGCGTGTCCTCCGTGGTGCAGTTTGACTGCTATAGAAGAGCGCGGCGGCAGGGGCAGCAATCGCAATGAAGCGCGCGGGAGCGACGACCCAGATCAACGCCCGCGACATTGGTGGCTAATTCAGGAAAATGCTCCCGCAGCCGACACAACCAGCCCTTGTCCACACTCCGCAGATGGGGACCTCCGCAGTCTTCCTGAATTAGCCACAGAAGTCCGACACCGCGCGAACCGGTGGCTTGGAGGACGGTAGCAGGCGGACGAGCGGCACGCGGCCCAGAAGGGGTCTAGCTGGCAGGGATTGGGCGATAGTCGAACGCGGATGGCAACTATGAAGCCAGACGGCTGGGCTGCCGCCTGAGAGCTCCAGGGGCAGCAGACCAAAGCCCGACAGACCAGGACAGGGCAGACCAATGGCCCTACAGTCCAGGGGCAGCAGACCAAAGCCCGACAGACCAGGACAGGGCAGACCAATGGCCCTACAGTCCAGGGGCAGCAGACCAAAGCCCGACAGACCAGGACAGGGCAGACCAATGGCCCGGCAGGTGGCGGTCGGCAAGGCCGACCGGCGTCTACCGGGCCACACTGGCGCGGAGTTAGCGCACGTCTTCGTCTACCCAGTCGAGGGTCTTCGTGACGGCCTTCTTCCAGTTGCGAAGGAGACGGTCGGCCTCATCCTTGTCCATGGATGGCTCCCAGCGAGCATCTTCCTGCCAGTTGGCGCGCAGGTCGTCGAGGCCGCTCCAGAAGCCGACCGCGAGGCCGGCCGCGTAGGCAGCGCCCAGCGAGGTCGTCTCGGCAACCACCGGGCGCACTACGGGAACGCCGATGATGTCAGCCTGGAACTGCATGAGCAGGTCGTTGACCGTGGCACCGCCGTCTACCTTCAACTCGGTCAGCGGCACGCCGGAGTCGGCGTTGACGGCGTCGAGAACTTCGCGGGTCTGGTACGCGATGGCTTCCAGCGCCGCGCGGGCGATGTGGCCCTTGTTCACGTACCGGGTGAGGCCCACGAGTGCGCCACGAGCATCCGAACGCCAGTATGGCGCGAACAGGCCGGAGAAGGCCGGAACGAAGTAGGCCCCACCGTTGTCGGCGACCGTCTTGGCGAGGTCTTCAATCTCGGAGGCGTTCTTGATGATGCCGAGCTGGTCGCGCATCCACTGCACCAGCGAACCGGTGACAGCGATCGAGCCCTCGAGTGCGTAGTGCACCGGCTCATCGCCGAGCTTGTAGCCCACGGTGGTGAGCAGGCCGTTCTTCGAGTGGATGATGTCGGTACCGGTGTTGAAGATCAGGAAGTTACCGGTGCCATAGGTGTTCTTCGCCTCGCCCTGGTCGAATGCAGCCTGACCAAAGGTTGCGGCCTGCTGGTCTCCCAGGATGCCGGCAATGGGTACTTCCCGGAGCAGGCTGGTGCTGCTCGCAACGCCATAGACCTCAGAGGAGGACTTGATCTCAGGCAGCATCGACTTGGGTACGTCGAAAACGGCGAGGATATCGTCGTCCCACTGCAGGGTCTCGAGGTCCATGAACATGGTGCGGCTGGCGTTGGTGACGTCGGTGGCGTGCACGCCGCCCTCCGTGCCGCCGGTCAGGTTCCAGAGAACCCAGGAGTCGGTGGTGCCGAACAGAAGGTCGCCGGCATCCGCTTTGGCGCGGGCACCCTCAACGTTTTCAAGGATCCAGACGATCTTGGTTCCGGAGAAATAGGTAGCCAGCGGCAACCCGACTTTGCTCTTGAAACGTTCGACGCCACCATCAGCCGCGAGGCGATCGACGATGGGCTGGGTGCGTGTGTCCTGCCAGACAATGGCGTTGTAGACGGGCACGCCGGTGTTCTTGTCCCAGACCACGGCGGTCTCGCGCTGATTGGTGATGCCGACAGCTTCAATGTCGTGGCGGGTGATATTTGCCTTGGACAGCGCCTGGCCGATGGCCTCACGGGTGTTGTCCCAGATTTCCTTGGGGTCATGCTCGACCCAGCCGGCCTGCGGCAAAATCTGTTCGTGCTCCAACTGACCGGTTGAAATGATCGATCCGGACTTGTCAAAGATGATAGCGCGGGAGCTCGTGGTTCCCTGGTCGATGGCGAGAACGTACTTGGCCATGTGTAACTCCTTTGTTGTTCCAGGTGAGAATTGCGAATTGAGCAGATGGTGCAGATGGTGCAGATGGTGCAGATGGTGCAGATGGTGCAGATGGTGCAGATGGTGCAGATGGTGCAGATTACGTTGCGAGGTTTAGCCCAGGATGGGCAGCAGCGCACCCGAAGAGACACCGGCAAGCACTCCACCGATGATGGGACCAACAACGGGTACCCAAGAGTAGGACCAATCGCTGGAACCTTTACCCTTGATCGGCAAAAAGAAGTGCGCAATGCGCGGTCCGAGGTCACGTGCCGGGTTGATGGCGTACCCGGTCGGTCCACCGAGGGAGGTACCGATCACGATAACGAGCAGGGCCACTGGCAGTGCGCCGAGGGCGGCAAGCCCTCCGGCATCACCGTTGCGGCCAAAGCCGATAACGACGAAGACCAGTACGAACGTGCCGATGATCTCCGTAACGAGGTTCCAGCCGTACGAGCGGATGGCCGGCCCGGTCGAGAAGACACCGAGCTTGTTAGCCGCTTCGGGTTCCTGATCGAAGTGCTGCTTGTAGGCGAGCCAGACAACGACGGCACCGAGAATGGCACCGAGCATCTCACCGGCGATGTAAGTCAGGATCGAGATCAGGTTGACCGGCACTCCGGAGCCGAATTCGGTCGCGCCGCTGGCGACGAGACCGAGGGTGACTGCGGGGTTCAGGTGGGCGCCTGAGTTATAGGCGGCAACCACACCAGCGTAGACCGCGAGGCCCCAGCCGATCGTGACCATGAGAAAACCGCCGCCGAAGCCCTTGTTCTTGGCGAGAGCGACGTTGGCGACGACTCCACAACCGAGTAATACGAGGATGGCCGTTCCCACGACCTCTGACATAAATACGACACCGAGATTGTCCACATTGACCTTTCAGATGGGGTGTTGCTTTCACCGACCGACCAAGTTGTCGAATGCGGTGATCGTTCTGGGTTGCTAAAAACGTACCGGCGTTCGGGGCGAAAACGACTGGTTCCTGCTGCACGTTCGTGCAGTTATCGGTCAGCTTCCACCCCGAACGAGGGGTTAATCGACCAGGATCGGGGCCGATCCGGTGGGAGAGAGGGCTACACCGTGAACCTCGGTCAGGATACGGCGCGCCAACTCGATTTCCTCGGTGCGACGCGCTGCATCCCAGCCGAGCACGCTTCCGGAGACTAGGGCGAGTTCCTCGATCAACGGCGTGGTCACGGCGCCCACGAATGCCATGCTGGTGCGGCGCAGCAGTACATCAACCAAGCGCACGACACCCTCTGTTGAGGCAAGAAACTCTATCTCGCGTCGGGTGTACGAGGGATTGTGCTGCAGGGGGGCATCCGCTGGCGCGCTGGTGTCGGTAAGAAAATCGATGACCTCAGTGGCCCGGGTGCCGTACCGCGAGAGCAGGGCCGCGGCACGATCGGTACCAACCTCATCACCGTGGGCCGTGACCCATACCTTGTGCGCGGCCGCGTTGGCCGGAAATCCCCGGCCGCCGCCGATAGCGAGGCCCTCGGTCGACACTGTTCGCGGCTGACCCAGCAGTTTCAGGATGTCGGTGCTCATGTTCTCGGCTAGTGCTCGGAAGGTGGTCCATTTGCCCCCCACCAGGCTGAGCAGGGTGCCGTCTGCGGCGCCCGTGCGGGGCAGTGGACGAGATTCGATTCGGTAGTCGCGCGAAACAAACCCGGGGGCTTCGTCGTCGTGGCGGGGCAAAGGACGCACGCCAGAGAACCGGAATACGATGTTTGAACGGTCGACCACCACAGTTGGAAAAACGTGCGCGACTAGGTCGAAGAAATAGTCGACTTCGTCTTCGGTGCAGCGAACGGGTTGGGTCATGTCGTGTTCCAGGTCAGTCGTACCAACCAGAACCCGGCCCTTGAGCGGGTAGATCAGCACGATGCGGCCGTCCTCGTGCTCGAAGAAGATCTCGCGGCCAGCGGTGGCGGCTAAGAGCGCCGGATTGTCGAGCACGATGTGCGAACCCTTGGTGCCGCCCATGAAGGTGCTCGGCTGGCCGAGGGCGTCGTTGGTCAAATCTGTCCATGGCCCACTCGTATTGACGACTACATCCGCTTGAAACGTGAACTCTTCGCCGGTGACCGTGTTTCGAAGCAGCACGCCATTTTCGTTCATGCCGGCCGCTTCCACATAGTTGGCGGCGCGAGCGTGCGATCCAGCGTCCAGCCCGTCCCGTAACACATCAAGGGCGAGTCGTTCCGGGTCGTGCATGGCCGCGTCATAGTAGGTAGCCGTGTATTTCAAGCCCGGGTTCAACTTTGGCAGGGCGGCGAGAGCTTTGGTACGGCCCTTGAACTCGTGGCGGGGCACCGTACCACCGTCACGGGAGAAGGCGTCATAGATCATCATTCCCATTTTGATCAGCAGGGCACCACGTTCCACATGCTTCTTACCTTGCTTATGGGTAAGAAAGCGCAGGGGAGCCGCCATCACGCCGGAAAACGTGGAGAAGATCGGAATGGTGGTCTGGAGGGGCTTGACGTAGTGCGGAGCGATCTTGAGCAGGCTATTGCGTTCCGTTACCGATTCCTTGACGAGTCGAAACTCGCCGTTTTCAAGGTAACGCACTCCGCCGTGGATCATGTGGGAGCTAGCCGATGAGGCTCCCGAAACGTAGTCAAACTTGTCGACGATAGCGACGTCGACGCCTTGCAGGGCCAGATCGCGGAAGGTTGCGATGCCGTTGATGCCCGCGCCGATGATAAGTACCTGGGCGTTGGGACGGTCGGATAATGCGGAGGACGTCTGTGAGTTTAAGAACGACACTGTTGTCACCTCTGTCTCGGGGCCGGCCCCAGAAAAACTTGCGTTGGGCGGACCAAATGAATAGATTCATTCTGACAGGTCAACACAAATTCTCAACTGGTTTGAACATACGTGCAAGGAGTCATCATGACCATCGATATCGATTCCCCGCAGTCCGAACGCGGGCGCGACGCCCTGACCGCTGCCCATTTGTATTACATGCAAGACCTCACGATGGATGCCATCGCTCAAGAACTGCACACCTCGCGCTCATCGGTCTCTCGCTTGCTCAGCCACGCCCGCGAAACCGGTCTAGTCGACATACAAATTAAATCTCCACTAGACGTACCGAGTCGACTGGAGCAGCAGATTGAAGCTCGATTTCAGATCACCGTGCACGTTGTACCAGTTCCTGACAGCGCGAGCGACATCGATCGTCTCGAACGGGTAGCCCTGTCGGTTGCACGAATTCTCGGCCAGTACTTCGATTCCAACATGACGATGGGGATCGCCTGGGGTTCCACAATGAACGCGATCAGCCGACACATCACACCGAAACAGACCCATAACTCCCAAATCGTGCAACTCAACGGAGCGGGGAACATGCGCACGACCGGGCTCGGGTATGCGAGTGAGATACTCGGCCGATTCGGCACCGCTTTTGGCGCGCACGTTCAGCAGTTTCCCGTACCCGCGTTCTTTGACGACCCGGCTACCAAGCAGGCGCTGTGGCGAGAGCGCAGCGTCACTCGCCTGATCGAAATGCAAGCCATTATGGACATCGCGCTGTTTGGTCTCGGCTCTCCGTTTTCGGGAGTTATCAGTCGCGTCTATGCGGGCGGTTATTTGGAGAAACCCGAATTCGATGCGCTCAGCGCTGCCGGGGTGGTGGGCGATGTGGCCACCGTCTTTTATCGCGCCGACGGCTCCGCTGACGGTATCGCTCTGAATCAGCGCTCTACCGGCCCCGACTTCACAGTGCTGCGCCGCACACCCCGCCGCATTTGCGTTGTGGCCGACCGTTCCAAACTGTCCAGCCTATGTGGAGCCCTCGCGGCCAATCTCATCACGGACCTCTTCGTCGATGAAAGCACGGCCCGGGCGCTGGTAGAGGCTCCGTGACGCCCCATTCATTGGGCGGATGTCACAGGGAATTATACGGCGCGCAGGGTGTTGCACTATAACTAGAAGATAGTATTTTCAATACACGTGCTCCGGGGTCGGCGTAATTCCGAACCGGCGGTTAAAGTCCGCGACCCGCTAGCTCCAGAAGAATTTTCCGGCGCGAAACGGTTGAGCTGGTGAAACTCCAGCACCGACGGTTACAGTCCGGACGGGAGGCGCACGAGTTGGTTGGCCCCTACGGCCGACCGACGGGTTTGTGCACGCCTGTGCACCCCCATACCCCGGAGCTCGTCCGATACGGATGAGGGCGGGATGACCACGAGCACGGCAGTCAGTTCAGAACCGGGCGCCCCGGCTCTGGCCAGCGCCATGCAACGTGCCCTCGAGCTCGCAGCGTTGGGGCCCGCTCGCGGCGTAAACCCCCGGGTCGGTTGCGTCATCCTCAGCGAATACGGTGACACCCTCGCAGAAGGTTGGCACAGGGGTGCGGGCACCCCGCATGCCGAAGTGGATGCCCTCGCCAAACTCGCTCCCGAAGCCTCCCACGGCAGCACCGCCGTTGTCACGCTTGAACCGTGCAACCACGTGGGCCGCACAGGTCCGTGCGCGTTGGCGCTGATCGACGCGAAAGTGGCCAACGTCGTTTATGGCGTCACTGATCCCGGCGACCACTCCTGCGGTGGCGCCGAACGCATGCGCCAAGCGGGGATTGAGGTGAGGGGTGGACTTCTCGCTGAAGCTGGCGAGTCTTTTCTCGGCGATTGGCTTGTAGCGGCTCGACTCGGACGGCCCTTCGTCACGCTTAAATGGGCGTCGAGCCTTGACGGCCGCGCGGCCGCGCGTGATGGCACCAGCCGGTGGATTACCGGTGACCAAGCCCGTCTCGACGTCCATCGACGTCGAAGCTCCTGCGACGCTATCCTGGTCGGCACGGGCACCGTGCTTGCTGACGATCCAGCGCTTACCGCGCGCGATCACGCTGGTGCATTGCTCGCCGCACAGCCCGTGCCCGTCATCGTCGGGCGGCGCACGGTGCCGGCATCCGCTGCCCTCTATGAGCACCCCCAGCAGCCCCTATTTTCTGATGGCCGCGACTTGCCCGCGCTGTTGAGAGATCTGCATAATCGTGGTTTGCGCAGCGTTTTCATCGAGGGCGGACCGACGGTGGCGAGCGCGTTCGTCGCAACCGGGCTGGTCGATGAGTACCTCATTTATCTCGCACCGACCCTGATCGGCGGACCACGTCTCGCTCTCGGCGACATCGGTGTGACCACCATCGGTGAGCAACACCGACTCTTTCTCCATTCCCTCGACCGGCTCGGCGACGATGTTCTCCTCGTGGCCCGGGCCCTGAACGCATAAGGACGCCCATGTTTACCGGAATTATCGAGGAACTCGGTCGCATCGAGCGCATCGACCAGGCATCGGATGCCGCACGCCTCACCATCCGCGGCCCGCTCGTGGTGCACGATGCCGGACACGGCGACTCCATCTCGGTCTCGGGAGTGTGCCTCACTGTGGTGGAGCGCACCCCAGAGGCATTCACCGCCGACGTCATGGCGCAGACGCTGTTCATGTCAACGCTCGCGGATGCCCGTGTCGGCTCGCCGGTCAACCTCGAACGTGCCGCCGTTGTGGGCGGTCGCCTGGGTGGCCACATCGTGCAGGGACACATAGATGGCACCAGCACGGTATTAGCCATCACTCCGGGTGAGGCCTGGCGGGTGCTGCGGTTCAGCCTGAGTCGCGAACTCGCCCCGCTCGTCGTTGACAAGGGCTCCATCGCCATTGACGGGGTCTCTCTCACTGTGAGTGCAATTAGTGCTGCGACCGAGGCGAACCAGTGGTTCGAGGTGTCATTGATTCCCGAAACCCTCACCGCGACCACCCTGGGGCAGCGTAGCGTTGGCGACCGGGTCAACCTCGAGACCGATATCCTCGCTCGTCATGTTGAACGGATGATGGCGCTCTCAGCCGCCCAATCACTCTCCACACCAGAGCAAACGCCACCCACCCCGCTGCACGACGCAACCGCACCAAGGAGCCACTCATGAGCCTCGCTGACATCCCCTCCGCACTGGATGCCCTTCGTCTCGGTCGACCGGTAATTGTCGCCGATAACGAAGAACGGGAAAACGAGGGCGACGTCATTATCTCTGCCCAGCTGGCAACCCAGGAATGGATTGCCTGGACCGTGCGCTATTCCTCCGGGTTCATTTGCGCTCCGATGACCAACGAGATCGCCGACCAACTCGACCTGCCGGTGATGGTGGTCAATAACGAAGACCCCCTTGGCACCAACTACACGGTGAGTGTCGACGCTGCCGACCGCCTGTCCACGGGAATCAGCGCCGCCGATCGCGCCCACACCCTGCAAGTGCTCGCGAACCCGGCGTCACAGCCGGCAAGCCTGCATCGCCCGGGCCACATATTGCCGCTTCGGGCCCGGGACGGCGGTGTTCGTGAGCGTCCCGGGCACACTGAAGCCGGGGTAGACCTTATGAAACTGGCTGGTCTGGTTCCGGTTGCCGCGATCGCAGAAATTGTTGCCGAAGACGGTGAGATGATGCGCCTGCCCGGATTGATCGAACTCGCTCAGCGCGAAGGACTGCTGGTGATCAGCATTACCGACCTGATCAGCTACCTGAACGAGCATCATCCCAATGTGGAACTGCCAGCGATCAAGCCGCCCGTTGATGCACCCCGGGTGGACTTTGAAGTGGAAACCACGGTGCCCACCAAACATGGTGCTTTTCGCGTGCGAGCCTACCACGACCGCGCTACCGGAGCCGATCACGTTGCTCTGGTGGCGGGAACCCCCACGGATGGCGCGATCGTGCGGGTGCACTCGGAATGCCTTACCGGTGAAGCCTTCGGCTCGCTCAAATGCGAGTGCGGGCCCCAGCTCGATGCTGCCCTGGACATCATCAAGGCGGAGGGCGGCGTCGTTGTTTACCTGCGGGGTCAGGAGGGACGGGGTATTGGCCTGATCAATAAACTGCGTGCCTACGCCCTGCAGGAAAATGGGCTCGATACCCTCGATGCCAATGTGGCGCTTGGACTACCGGTAGACAGCCGCGACTACAGCGCGGCCACCAGCATTCTGCAGGATCTCGGCCTGAATTCGGTTCGGCTACTCACCAACAACCCGGAAAAAGTGCGCCAGCTGGAGCTGCATGGCGTCACTGTGACCACGCGGGTGCCGCTGGTGGTGGGGCTCAGTGAGTTCAACGAGGAGTACCTCGCCACCAAACGTGACCGCATGGGACACCATATAGAAAGTACCGACATCATGAATGGAGTCCTCTAATGGCCGGAACAGGGCCCGAAATCAGCGTGGACGGGAGCGGCCTACGCGTCGTAATCGTGGCCGGTTCCTGGCACGACCGAATAACCGATGGCCTTATCGCCGGGGCCACTCGCGTGCTTGAAGCCAGCAACGCTGAGTACTCGCTGGTACGGGTGCCGGGCAGCTTTGAACTGCCCGTCGTCTGCAGGGTTGCGCTGGATCAGGGCGCCGACGCGGTCGTCGCCCTCGGTGTAATTATTCGCGGCGGCACCCCCCACTTCGAGTTCGTCTCGAATGCGGCCACAGATGGCCTCACCCGCGTGGCCCTTGATGCCGGCAAACCCGTGGGCTTTGGTGTGCTGACCCTGGACGACGAGCAGCAGGGCCTGGACCGGGCCGGACTGGCCGGGTCGCGGGAAGATAAGGGCGAAGAAGCGGCATCCGCTGCCCTGGCCACCGCGATAGTTATTAGGCGGTTGCACGAGCGTCGAGGGTAAGCCGGGGCCCTACCTAGTCCCTAGGCTGGGAATATGGACCTTCTACGCAACATTCTGCTTATTGTGCACTTTATCGGCCTCGCCTCGCTGCTCGGCGGCATTCTCGTGCAGATCAAGCCGATCATTGCCGGCAAAGGCACCGTTGTGGCGGCGATGTTTCACGGTGCGCTCACCCAGCTGGTCACCGGGGTACTGCTGGTTGGCGTGATCCAGATGGGTGATTTGGGCAGCATTGATAACGCCAAAATTGGCGTGAAACTTCTCGTGCTCATCGTGATCACCGTGCTCGTCATTGTGAACCGCAAGAAGCCGAACGTGTCCTCGCTCGTGCTCTGGACTATTGGCGCCCTAACCCTGGCTAATATCGTGATTGCGGTGCTCTGGAAATAGCCCGCCATGTGGGCAATCGCCCCCGGTCGCGCTGTGTCTCGGGTTGGTCTGTCGCACCCGCAGGCTGATGAGCCTTGAGTGCGGTGGGCTCGCATCTGAGACGGTTAAGATTTAGGGGTGTCTACCACTACCCGCGTGCCTGAAACCGCTGCCACACCCGCCGCTGAAAAGCCACCTCGTGGCCGACGCGGCCGGTCCGTTCCCGAAGGGCCGCGCGCAAAATTCAGCCAACTACTGCCCTACCTGTTCGAGCACAAAAAAGTGCTTGGCTTTGTTGTGGTTCTCAGCGTGCTGGGCGCTGCCGCGAGCCTGGCCCAACCGTTGCTCGTGAGCCAGGTCATCACCATCGTGCAAGACGAGAAACCGCTCGGCTCGCTCGTAGGCTTATTGATCGCCCTCGTGGTGATTTCGGGCCTAATCAGCGGATACCAGCACTACCTACTGCAGCGCACCGGCGAGGGCGTCGTTCTCTCCAGTCGGCGCAAACTTGTCGCACGCATGCTCCACCTTCCCATTAGCGAATTCGATGCGCGCCGTACCGGCGACCTGGTGTCGCGCGTGGGCAGCGACACGACGCTGCTGCGCGCCGTACTCACCCAGGGGCTCGTCGAAGCCATCGGCGGATCGCTCACCTTTGTGGGCGCCCTGATCGCTATGCTCGTGATCGACCCGATCCTGCTCGGTCTGACCGTTTTGGTCGTTGCAGTGTCGGTGGTCACCGTTGTGCTGCTCTCCCGTCGCATTCGTACCGCCAGCCAGGCCGCACAGGCCAAAGTCGGTGACCTCGCCGCGAGCGTGGAACGTGCCATCAGCGCCATCCGCACCGTGCGCGCGTCTAACGCCACCGAGCGTGAAGTGGCCGTCATTGCAGAAGACGCCCGCGGGGCCTGGCGCATGGGCATCAAAGTGGCCAAGATCAGTGCCCTCGTCGTTCCCATTGCCGGTATCGCCATGCAGGTATCGTTCCTGGTCGTACTTGGCGTGGGCGGCTATCGGGTGGCCAGCGGAACCATCACCGTGGCCGATCTAGTGGCGTTCATCCTCTTCCTGTTTCTTATGATCATGCCGCTCGGCCAGTTCTTTGGTGCCATCACCTCCGTCAATTCGGCGCTCGGCGCCCTCGGCCGCATCCAGGAGATCATTGATCTGCCCGCGGAAGACCAGTTCGACCGCGACAGCATTCCGCTGGCTGTTTCGGTGGGTGCCGCCAATGACAAGGTCAACCCGGAGGCCGCAGCAATCAGCTTTGATAATGTGCACTTTAGCTACGCCGCCGCGCCGGTTGCCGTCGACGCCGAAGCGGCCGCCGACAGTGCTATGGCAGGGGATACTGCCGTCCAGCACACATCGTCACCCGCGGACGGCTCCCGCACCGGCATACCACCCCGCCCAGTGCTCACCGGGGTGTCTTTCACTGCCCCGCGCGGCTTACGCACGGCCCTCGTCGGACCAAGTGGCGCCGGTAAAAGCACTATCCTCGCCCTGATCGAGCGGTTTTACGACGTCGACGCTGGAGCTGTTCGTCTCGGTGGGTTGGACATCCGCTCGCTGGATCGCACTGCGCTGCGTGCCCAAATCGGCTACGTGGAACAGGATGCCCCGGTGCTGGCGGGCTCGCTGCGCGACAACCTCACGCTCGCCACCCCCGACGCCACCGACGACGAGTGCATCGCGGTGCTGCACGCGGTCAACCTGAGCGAAGTCCTTGAGCGAGATCCGGCCGGGCTAAAAGCCATGGTCGGTGAATCGGGCGTGAAACTGTCCGGTGGTGAACGCCAGCGGCTCGCGATCGCCCGGGCGCTGCTCGCGGCCCCGCCCATTTTGCTACTCGACGAATCAACGTCAAGCCTTGACGGGCGGAATGAACAGATGATGCGGGAAGCCATTGACGCCGTTGCGGCCGACCGAACCCTGATTGTGATTGCGCACCGCCTGTCAACCGTGGTGGATTCCGACCAGATCGTGGTGCTCGACCACGGCCGGGTCGTGGGGGTGGGAACGCACTCTGAGCTCGTGGTCTCGACGCCGCTTTATCGCGACCTCGCCAAGCACCAGCTGCTCGTCTGATCCCTCGCCGCCGTCTATCTTCGCGCCGCGCGTGGCGAATTCAGGAAAACCGGTGCTTGGCATCCGCTTTCGCCGCACTGGGCTGCGGGCGGCGCCACTCAGTTCGGAAACTCTTCCTGAATTAGCCCCCAGCGACTCGGCTAAACAGGACGACGGCCCCGTCACACGACGAGGCCGTTGCTTCTCAATAGTTAGTCCTTGAGGTGGTAGCGCACACTGGCCAGCTCGGCACGAAGCGCCGGCGGCACCCGGTCACCGAACTTATCGAAGTACTCCTCGGTCAGGTCGCATTCGGTAAGCCAGCTGGTCTGATCGATGGCGAAGAGCGAGTCAACGGCTTCGGTTGACAGGTTCAGACCAACCAGGTTCAATCCGCCCTCGGCGGGTAGCAGACCAATTGGCGTGTCAACGGCATCCGCGGAGCCTTCAATACGGCGAATCATCCATTCGAGAACCCGCGAGTTCTCACCGAAACCGGGCCAGATGAAATTGCCGTCCGGGCCTTTACGGAACCAGTTCACCTGGAAGATGGCCGGAGCCTTGGGGCCAAGCTCCTTGCCCACCTTGAGCCAGTGACCCCAGTAATCGGCCATGTTGTAACCACAGAACGGAAGCATCGCGAACGGGTCGCGACGAAGTTCCCCGACGACACCGTCAGCGGCGGCCGTTTTCTCAGACGAGATGGTGGCGCCCATGAAGACGCCGTGCTTCCAGCTGCGCGCCTGCGCCACAAGGGGAACGTTGGTGGCACGACGGCCGCCGAAGACAATGGCGTCGATGGGCACGCCCCCAGCGGCCTGCCAGTCGTCAGCAATCGACGGGCACTGGGCGGCCGCCACGGTGAAACGGGAGTTGGGGTGAGCGGCGGTGCGGCCGGAGTCCGGTGTCCAGTCCTTGCCCTGCCAGTCGATGAGGTGGTCGGGGGCTTTGTCGGTGAGGCCTTCCCACCACACGTCTCCGTCGTCACGGAGTGCAACGTTGGTGAAGATCGTGTTGCCCCACATGGTGGCGACAGCGGTGGGGTTGGTGGTTTCCCCTGTTCCGGGGGCGACTCCAAAGAAACCGGCCTCGGGGTTGATGGCCCAGAGGCGACCGTCTTCACCCTGTCGGAGCCAGGCGATGTCGTCGCCGATGGTTTCTACTTTCCACCCGGGAATGGTCGGCTGCAGCATCGAGAGGTTCGTCTTGCCGCACGCCGACGGGAACGCGGCAGCAACGTGGAACACGCCACCTTCGGGTGAGATCAGTTTAATGAGCAGCATGTGCTCGGCCAGCCAGCCCTCGTCGCGCCCCATGACCGAGGCGATACGCAGCGCGAACGACTTCTTGGAGAGCAGGGCGTTGCCGCCGTACCCCGAGCCGAACGACCACACCTCGCGGGTATCGGGAAACTGAACAATGTACTTGTCATCGTTGCAGGGCCACTCCACGTCGCTGCGGGTGATACCCGACGCGTCGACGAGCGGGTAACCGACGCTGTGCACGGTGTGAACCCACGCTTCGCCAGCTTCGATCATGGTCAGGACGGTCTCCCCCATGCGGGTCATAATGCCCATGTTGAGCACGACGTAGGGAGAATCGGTGATTTCGACGCCGAGCTGGGAAATGGGGCCGCCGAGCGGACCCATTGAGAACGGCACAATGTACATCGTGCGACCGCGCATGCTACCGCCGAAGACGCCGCGCAATTCGGCACGCATAGCAGTCGGTTCGACCCAGTTGTTCGTGGGGCCGGCATCCGCTTCATCGATGGAGCAGATGAATGTGCGGTTCTCGACGCGGGCGACGTCTTTGGGGTTGGTGCGGGCGAGAAAGCTGTTGGGGCGCCATTCCGGGTTGAGGCGAATGAGCTGGCCGGAAGCAACAAGCAATTTGGAGAGCTCGTTTGCCTCGCGCTTGGAACCGTCGCACCAGACGATCGCATCGGGTTCGGTCAGGCGAGCGATCTCATCGACCCAAGCCTGCAGGTTGGGGTCGGTGCTGCCCGTGCGAGTCGGGTTGGCGTCCCCACTGGTCTGGAGGGGAGAGTTGGTGAGGGTCATATTCTGGCCTTTCCGTATATTTCGGGTAGGTGCAAAGTTATGGAACGTCGGGCTGCACTGCGATGGGACGTTGTGTGCGGCCAATATTTTGGCTACAAACCAAGGATGGACCCTCTGAGCCGATAAAATTGGCAAAATTGCAGGTTAAGAAGAGCGGTTTTTTAGATATTGTTAAGGAATGTCACCCCAAGCTTCAGACCTGGTCACCCTCGGCCATCGCATCCGTCATTTTCGTGGCGAACGTGGCCTCACCCTTGATCAACTGGGCGATCGCGTTAGTCTCGCGGGTAGCCAGCTATCTCTGATCGAGAACGGACGCCGAGAGCCCAAGCTCTCGACCCTGCAAGACCTGGCGATCGCGCTGGCAGTTGATCTGGCGGAGCTTTTGCGTCTGGAAGCCCCCAACAATCGGGCTGCCCTTGAGATTGAACTGGATCGAGCGCAGAAAAATCCCCTCTACGGAGCACTCGGCCTTCCCCTCGTTAAGGTGACGAAGGGCATGCCGCTTCCCGCCATCGAGTCTCTGATCGGCTTGCACCGCGAGCTATCGCGCCGAGCCAGCGAGGCCATCGCTACCCCGGAAGAAGCACGACGAGCGAATACGGAATTGCGGGAGCGAATGCGGGAACAGGGCAACTACCTGCCCGAAATCGAGGAACTCGTGGAGGAGCGGGTTCGCGCGAGCGGCCACATCTCGGGCGCTCTCACCCACCGCGAGGTGAGCGTCATGGCCGAGCAGCTCGGCTTCAATCTCATCTACGTCAACGACTTGCCCAACTCCACCCGATCGGTCACCGATCTGGCCAACGGACGAATCTACCTTCCTCCGGCGTCAATTCCCGGCGGACACGGCCTTCGATCTATGGCTCTGCAGGCGATGGGACACCGGTTGCTCGGGCACGAACGGCCCGGCAGCTACGCGGAATTCTTATGGCAACGCCTGGAGATCAATTATTTTGCGGCGGCGTGTTTGATGCCGCGCGAGGCATCCGTTGCGTTTCTGTCCAACGCGAAGCAGGAACGTGAGCTGTCGGTCGAGGACTTTCGTGACACCTTTGGGGTGACGCATGAGGCAGCAGCCCTGCGTTTGACCAACCTCGCTACCTCGCACCTGGATATGACCCTGCACTTTCTGCGGGTAAACGGCGACGGAGCCCTGCAAAAAGGCTACGAAAATGATGACTTACCGTTTCCCGTCGATGTCACGGGTTCGATCGAGGGCCAGTACGTCTGCAAGCAATGGAGTGCGCGCAGCGCTTTCACCCACACCAATCGCACGACGGAGTTCTACCAGTACACCGACACCCCCACCGGAACGTACTGGTCCGCGACCCAGACCGGCTCAACGGATGCCGGCGAGTTTTCGATCAGCGTGGGCGTTCCGTTCGCTCAGGCGAAGTGGTTTCGGGGGCGCGAAACCAGCCAGCGCACGGTCTCCCGCTGCCCAGACGAGTCGTGCTGTCGCCGTCCCGACGCGGATGTCGCGGCGCGCTGGGCCGGGCGAGCCTGGCCCAGCGCCCGGCTCCACGCTCACGTTCTCTCGCCTCTGCCCTCTGGCACTTTTCCGGGCGTCGACGACTCCGAGGTGTACGCCTTTTTGGAAGCTCATGCCGCGGAATCCTAGGCCGCCCGAATTACGCCGCAGTCAGAGTCGACGTTGTTTCAGCCCCGCGCCGCTAGCTGATGATTATGCCAGGCGCGAATCGTGATGAAGGGTGTAAGAATAGCCACGATCAGCAGCACGAACGCCCAAGCACCGATCTCGGGGGTCATGATGTTCGCTCCCCAGACAATGAGCACCGTTGCGCCGATATTGAAAACGATAGAGGCTCGCGAACGGCTGGGTGCCGCCGCGAACAGCGGCAGCACTGCGGTCGGGTTTGCCTTCGCCAGTTGCACCACAGAAAGAACCGCGCACACGACGCCGGCCACAACGAGAATCGTACCGAATAGTAGTGCCATGCGGTGGTGCTCCAATGAGGGGTTGGTTCGACGATACAGGCCTATTTTGGCTGCATACGAATCGAACCGTCCAGCCGGATAGTTTCAC